>Ga0209601_1000085_pt1 | contig 73516 bp, 72 predicted proteins | sample COGITO_mtgs_1104_4_FD_184796 | JGI IMG/M metagenome (GOLD analysis project Ga0209601, IMG submission 184796) | Pelagic marine microbial communities from North Sea - COGITO_mtgs_110426 (SPAdes) (version 2) | ecosystem: Environmental > Aquatic > Marine > Epipelagic ...
TGGTTCTGGGCAGTAGACAATATGGAACTTGATGGTGCATTGGCTCCATGTACTGATGTGCGAGTAGAAGTTCTTACTGACGTTTATGGTGATGAGATTTCTTGGGAGATTGTTGATGTGAATACCGGTAATGTGATGGCATCAAGAGGACCTCTAGATTATGTCTTCCCATACAATGCCGCGTCTGCAACATATGTAGATACAATTTGCTTACCTGATGCAGGAACCTATGAATTCAGAATTGAAGACTCATATGGTGATGGAATGAATAACCCAAGCGTGGGTTATTACACAGTAGATATCTTATGTCCTTGGGGACTTAATAATGTTGCCAAGCTTGATACCACAAATGGAGGAGCATTCAATCATGGTGGTACAGTAGCAGCTGGATTTACCGGCGGGTCATGGGACTCTACGGTATTCACAATCAATTGTATCCAAACTTCAGAAGTAACCTTCCAAGTGAATATGAACAAGGTTACGAGTGCCTTTACAACTCCTGAGGTTAATGCTACGTTCAACAACTGGTGTGGTAACTGTAACGCAATGAGCGATGCAGACGGCGATAACGTTTGGGATGTTACTGTGACTTTACCTGTTGGTGATACCATTGAGTTCAAATATTCAGCTGACGGATGGACTATACAAGAGACATTGAGCAATCAAGGTTCATGTGTTATTCAAAGTGGTCAGTTTGTAAACCGTATCATGACAATACCTGCTGCTGATACTATTATCCCAGTTGTTTGCTGGGGTGAGTGTGATAACTGTATAATAGATGTCACCCTCAATGTAAATATGGCATGGGAAGTTGCTAATGGTGCCATTGACAGTAATGGTGTTCATGTAGCAGGCACATGGCAAAATTGGGACCCAATGAGTTCTGAGATGCTAGACCCTGACGGTGACGGAATCTACTCTATCACTTTTGGAGCATCTGCCAATGGCGTATATCTACAGTATAAGTTTATCAACGGAACCGATTGGACTGGAGCTGAAGCTAGCGGAGATCTTGCCTCTTGTGGAGTCAGTGATGGCGTAGGAGGATACAATCGCATTTCTACTGTAGCAACTGGAAGTGCCGATACCGTATTTGCTCCAGTATGTTTCACCAAATGCTACGATTGTGCGGTAAGTATAGATGAGGCATTGGGAAGCATAAGCTTATTCCCGAATCCAACTGCTGGCGCCTTTACATTAGAGCGCAGCAACTTAGCAGGTGAAGTTGAGGTTAGCGTTATAGGCCTTCAGGGACAACTGTTAAATGCAACCAAATGGAATGCTGGATCAAGTGAACTCAGAATTGATTTGAGTCATCTAGCTTCAGGAGTCTACATGGTGCGGCTAACGGCAGAAGAAGGGACACGTACTTTACGTGTGGCTGTCCAGCGATAACCAAAAAGGAAGAAATTCCAAAAAGGTTTTTTAGAAAAAAGACCGCTCTGATTCGGAGCGGTCTTTTTTTGTACCAAAAAAATTTAAAATATTCTCAACTAAAAAACCTCCTCATCTCTGAGAAGGTTTTAAGTAGCCCCGAGCAGAATCGAACTGCTATCAAACGTTTAGGAAACGCCTATTCTATCCATTGAACTACGGGGCCGATATAATTTGATCAAATGCGGTTATGAAGTCTTTTTCAATTTAGCTTTTTGGGTTTCAACCTCATGATCTTCAATTTTCTCAAAAAGCAATTTCGCCTCACCTACTTTAGATCCAGGCACGACTAGGATCTTACCAGTCAAATCATCCCATGATAAAAGAGAAATGCCAAGCATCGATCTTATTTTTTCAGCAGAAAAAGGAATAAAAGGATCGAACACACCAGATAGAGCTGCAATAAATTGAGTAATTGTTCCCATTATTTCTGATGTTCTTTCAGGATCCGTCTTTATCTTTTTCCAGGGCTCCTCATCAGCCAAATATTTGTTGCCGATACGCGCCAAATTCATTGCCTCAGTTAATCCTTCTCTAAATCTATAAGCCTCTAAAGACTGCGATACTTTATCTCTTTGGATAATAATTGAATTCAATAAGTTAACATCGGCAGAAGACTTTCCTAATTCTTGAACCACTCCTTTGTAGTACTTATTGTTTAAGACCATAACACGGTTCACCAAGTTTCCCAAGATTGATGCAAGCTCTGAATTGTTTCGCAACTGAAAATCAGACCAAGTAAAGTCATTGTCTTTTGCCTCGGGCATAGTTGCACATAAAGTGTACCTCAAGGCATCCTGTTTTCCTGGAAAATCTTCTAGATATTCATGAAGCCATACCGCCCAATTCTTTGAAGTGGAGAGCTTCTCGCCTTCAAGATTTAAAAATTCATTTGCGGGAATATCTTCTGGTAAAATATAATCGCCATGCTCCATAAGTATTGCAGGAAATATTATCGAATGAAACACAATATTATCTTTTCCAATAAAATGGACCAACCTGGTATCGTCTGCCTTCCACCATTTTTCCCATTGCTCGCCAAAGAGCTCTTGAGTTGCAGTAATATATCCTAGAGGAGCATCAAACCATACATATAAAACTTTACCTTCTGCGCCTTCAAGTGGCACAGAAACACCCCAATCCAAGTCACGAGTCATACTCCTTGGTTGAAGCCCGTCTCCTGAATCCAGCCATGACTTGCATTGGCCCAGAACATTTGGTTTCCAATTCGGATGAGACTCAATATAGGAACGGATTTTTGGAGCTAACTTATCTAACGGCAAAAACCAATTTTTTGTCTTTCTTATTTCAGGAGCAGCCTCAGAAAGTGTTGATTTTGGATTAATTAAATCCATAGGGCTTAGAGTAGCTCCACATTGCTCACATTGATCACCGTACGCATTTTCACTTTTACATTTAGGACAAGTACCCGTTATGTATCGATCGGCTAAAAATTGTTGTGCTACAGGATCATAATACTGATCTGTCTCACGAACTTCAAAAGTGCCCTTTTCATCTAACTTCTTAAAAAAAGAACTTGCAACATCAGCATGCTTTGGGGAAGATGTTCTTGAGTAAATATCAAAGCTTACTCCAAAACTAGTTAAGGCTTCTTGCATCATAGCATTATAACGATCGACAATAACAGACGGTGTGACATTTTCCTTTCGAGCTTTCATTGTTATTGCCATGCCGTGCTCATCAGAGCCACAAACAAAGGCAACCTCTTTTCCACTCATGCGTAGATACCTGACATAAATATCTGCTGGCAGGTAGCACCCTGCAAGATGACCAATATGTATCGGCCCATTTGCATATGGCAAAGCTGCGGTAACGGTAGTTCGGTTATAAGACTTCATTAATGACAAAAGTACAAACGTGTGTACCTTGTAAACACCTATGAAACGAAGTATTATTCCCCCTTTTCTGGAGCGAGGTTCTGGAATAGCCATTGTAGCCCCTTCTCGTCATGCTCAAACTCATGTTGTAGAGCTTGCCGAAAGTTGGATTAAAAAACAGGGATGGGTTCCTTTCCGTGCTCCAAATCTAGGAGCTCAAAAAAATCAATTTGGCGGCACAGATGAGCAACGATCCAACGATTTTAATTGGGCGATATCTAATCCAGATGTTCATGCCATTTGGAGCATAAGAGGGGGCTATGGAGCAGTTAGAATGGTTGACCAGATAAATTGGAAAAATATTCAAAAACAACCTAAATGGATTATTGGATTCAGTGATTTTACCGTGCTATTGAGTCATTCGATAACAAATGAAATCTCAGGTGTTCATAGCTGGATGCCTCTCCAGATTCCATTACTAAGTAATAAAAGCTTAGATGGATTAGCCGATCTCCTTAGAGGAAAGCCAAACGTACTCCAAGCAAAACATAATTCTATAAATCATCACGGAACTACTATCGGCAGGCTCGTCGGAGGCAACTTATCCGTATTACACAGTCTATTAGGCTCTCCTAGTTTTCCAAAGCTAGATGGATGTATTCTGGCATTGGAAGATTTAGATGAATATAAATACCATATTGATAGAATGATGAACGCTATGCGTAGATCTCAAGTTTTTAATCATTTATCTGGTGTTGTAATTGGAAGCTTTTCTGATATTAAAGATAATGAGCAAGAATTCGGACAAGAAGTATATGAAATAATTAAAGCAAATATCCCAAGCTCCATTCCAATAGGCGTAGATCTCCCTTTTGGACATACTGCTGAAAATGAACCGTTTATAAATGGATTTAACTATCAACTAGAAGTAAATGAATCGGGATCAAGACTTGAACCCCTTCCATTTGCATTTAAGAATGAATCAGCAAAAAAATAAGAATTCAAGAAAATAAATTCTCATTGATAAGCTTTAGAAGCTTTTATTTTTGAGCTTAACGAGGTTCAGGAATTGACTACCTTCGAAGAAATATTATATCCTGATGAAAGATCAGCGTTCTTCACGAAATTCTAGACCCTCCGACCGATCAAATAATTCGAGACGAAATCAAAGTGCATCTGGTCGTGGTAGCCAAAAATCCCCTCACAACAGAAGCTCTAATGTACCGGGGGAAAGAAACTCAAGATCCCAAAGCGATCATAGTTCAGATCATCGAAAAAGAAGTTTTGAGGATAACAGAGGTGGGAGAAAAAGTGACACTTCAAAATCATTTTCTAAAAGTGATGCTGGAAAACCCAATGAAAGATGGTCATCAAGGCCCCCAAGAGATAATAATTCTGGTAGTAAGCCTAGAGATTTCAACGATAGAGGTTATGGACACTCTAAAGACAAACCTATCCGGGGCAACTCAAGTTATGGGAAAAGTAAATTTTCTTCATTTAAACCAGCGGGTAAATTAAAATTTCGCACTGCTGAAGAATATGCTCCACAAAGTGGGACAATGAGGCTAAATCGTTTCCTTGCGCATGCTGGGATTTGCTCAAGAAGGGAAGCGGATAATTTAATCACAGATGGCCTAGTTACTGTAAATGGGACCGTTGTAACGGAGATGGGAACAAAAGTAAAAGACACCGACCAGGTGCGCTATGGTGGCGAATTGCTCAAGTCTGAAAAGAAAGTGTATGTCTTACTGAATAAACCAAAAGGTTTTATAACCACAGTTGATGATGAGAAAGCTCGAAAAACAGTTATGGATTTAGTATCAAATGCCTGTTCGGAAAGAATATATCCTGTTGGCCGTCTTGACAGATCCACAACTGGTGTATTACTATTGACCAATGACGGTATGCTTGCTAAAAAGCTCACACACCCTAGTCATGGTGCTAAAAAAATATATATGGTAACCTTAGATAAGCCATTTCATACAAGTGATCTCGCAAAATTAAGGAACGGTGTAGAACTTGAAGACGGAATGGCTCAAGTAGATTATGTTGAGTTTGTAAAAGAGAACGATAAGTATACCCTAGGCGTAGAAATCCATATTGGCAAGAATAGAATTGTTCGAAGAATGTTTGAAGCTCTTGGGTATGAAGTTTCTAAACTAGATCGTAGTTCTTTTGCAGGTTTAACAAAAAAAGGCTTAAACCGTGGTCAATATAAAATTCTAGAATCCAGAGACTTATCTTTTCTAAAGATGCTTTAAGTATGCGCAAAGCTTTTATTATCATCGGTGTGATTTTTAGCGCAGTAATGATTGTGCTTATCGCGGTTTTTAGTTATCTACAGATAAATTCTAGCTCCATTCGAGAAAAACTTTTAATGGTTGTTAACGATCAATTAAATGTTCCCGTTTCGGCCGAAAAACTCGAGATTGTAATACTTGAAAAGTTTCCAAATGTATCATTAAGGCTAAACAATGTTCTAATAGAAAGCACTTTAGATTCTAAAGAGTCAGACACCCTTTTATTTTGCAAAAATCTTTATATCGAATTTGGACTTATTTCAATTCTACAAGAAAACATAATACTGCGGAGCATATCAGCTTATGAGGGAAAATTAAATCTGAAATGGGGTGCAGATGGAGATAATAATTATAACATTTTTAAAGGTGATTCAGTTAATTCAAATGCATACATAGATTTAAAGAGCTTAACTCTTATGAATACCGAAATTACAATGGAGGGCCTTAAGGAATCTTCATTGCATTATAAATTCATTGCAAAGCGCATCAAGTTAGCAGGGGTGTTGGATCAAAGTGCCATTAATGCAAATGCAAACTGGGAAATATATGTCCCTAATTGGAATGAGCAGTCCATATTTATATCGGGATCAACTGACTTTTATTCCAATGCTGAATCAAAAAATATTGAAGTCAAAAATGGACAATTAGACTTAAACGGCTGGAAACTAAAATTAGATGGGACAATAGAAGATGATCAGGGAAACTGGACGGCAAAAGCAAAAAACCTCGATATGTCCGAAGTGATAAAACTATTGCCAAAAGATCTTATCCCCGACTCTAAGACAGTAATAGCTGATGGTAATCTTGATCTCGAATTAAAAGCCAATACAACGGTTTTAGGAACCCACTTAAGTGCCAACGGAAAATGGACTAATGGCTATATCAATGCCAATGATTCATACTTTATTGGAAGTGATATAAATGCCGATATCACTTTTGACAATGGACGTTTTAACTCCAAAGAGAGCTCATCCATAAGTATTAAAAACATATCATGTCAATCTCTAGATACAGAACTAAGTGGATCTTTACATTTAAGTAATTTTAATTCGCCCCAGTGCAAAGCGGTAGTAAAATTTGATTCTAAATGGATGGATTTAATGCATTGGCTCAGCTACTCAACATGGGAAGGAAGTGACGGCGAATTAAAGGGGAAAATTGAATGGAGTAAAAAATTTAAGAGTCTTTATGATTTACGTTCAAATGGAATTTGGGGAGGGGAATGGAAAGGTTTGTTCTCTATTCCAACTGCTGCTTTGAGATTAGAAGGTGCTAATAATCCAACTCTACTATCAGATGTAGAGGTTCAATTAAAAGGTTATGACTTAAAAATATTAAAGGGATCAATTCAAACTTTAGATACCAAGGCAAAAGTCAAGGGAATAGTTAAAAATGTTTTTAACGATGATGAAAATTATTATAAATTTCAAATAACAGGAGGAGAATGGAAAATAGAGGATGTCATTGATTGGGGAATTTGGAATGCAGATTTCACTGGAAGTGATGACAATAGTTTTGAATCCAGCTATGAATTTGCATTAGCTGCAAATAGATTTACTTTAAACGACTTTAGTGGAACTGATGTAAAGTCAACGGTAAAAGGAAAAGGGCTTAATGCTAAAACTGATGATTTTTTTATCCGGCATTCGGGAGGAACGATATCGAGCTCTATTGAGTGGCGTGAATTAAACGATGGCTCAGGGCAGTTGCGCATTGACGGAGGAGTTAAAAAAGTGGAACTAAAAGAAATCTTCCGATCATTTAATAATTTTGACCAAAACCATATTACGGATAAAAATCTATCAGGCATTTTAGATTCAAGAGCACAAATACGAATAGATTTTGACTCAAGATTGAATATTTTACCTGAAAAAATCATTGCAGATATTGAATTTAATATTGAGAACGGACGACTCATAGATTTTGAAACTTTAAAAGCATTGAAAAGGTTCTCGGAAGTTGATAAATTAACTGACGTTAAATTTAGCCCATTTACAAACCGGGTTAGAATTGCAAATGAGGTTGTCATCATTCCTGAAATGATTCTAGAAAATAATGCATTAACATTAAAAATAGCTGGAACACACAGTTTTGAAAATTACATGGACTTTTTGATAAAAATGCAACTTAGAAACATTGTGGGGAATAGAAAACAAGCAAGATCAAAAGATCTTGATGAGTTCATAAAAGAAAAAAATCAGACCGAGAAGGTTTGGATTCCAATAAAAGTGAAAGGACCGGCACAAAACCTAAAATTTAGCATAGATGCAAAAAAAATAAGTGAGGATCTCAAATCAAACTTAAAAAATGATTGGAAAAAGCAATCTGAAGACTTAAAAAGCATTTTTCAAAAAGGTGAAAAATTAAAAAAAGAGGAACCCGAATATGAATTTCAGTGGGAAGAAGAACCCGATACAAATCGGTTATTCATTGAATCTCTTCGTTCGTTCAATAAATGTTAGAAGTTTTTATTTATTCTTTGAAGAAATCATTTTAGCGCCTACATTTGAAATGTGAAAAAAGTAATTATTCTTTTATTGATGATGGTTTTTGGACTTTCGATGGAAGCTCAAACAAATCCTAATGAAAATAATGATTGCGGATTTTTTCATCCCAATGCTTTTTCACCAAATCGCGACAATACAAATGATGAATTTCGTGTAATTGTTCAGAATAATTGTGATCCCATTTCTTATCACTTACGAATTTTTGATAGATATGGACGTCTCGTTTTTGAAAGCATAGACCCAAATGAATCTTGGAACGGTGAATATAATGCCCGTCAGGTAAAAGAAGGTGTCTATCTATGGCAACTTCAAGCTGTTTATACAGTCCCAAGCGGTTCGGAATCCGTAAGACTGGACGAAAAAGGCAGTGTTATGTTGATGAGGTGATCACCTTTTACTAGCTGTATCTTTTATTTATTTCTGATTTAATGTATTTTTTTTACAGATTAACCTTTTTTGTTTTTACTTTTTTTTCCTTTTTAAGTTTTTTAAATGGTCAACCTTATAAAATCAAATTTGAACTTGAATTTTACGAGAAGGGCAATAAACAAATTATTTCAAAAAATGCTAATTGGATGATTTCTCTCAGAGATCAAAAAGGGGAACTAATTACTCAGCAAGTATTTCCATTTAAAAATAAAAAACAAATTTGTGATATCCAGGTATCAGATTACGGGATCTACACTGCGAATTTTTATTTAGATTTAAATAACAATCAGAAATTAGACAAAGGGATATTAGGTCAACCGATAGAGCCTTATGCCTTCTCCAATCAAGCTAGAAACTATTTTGGAATGCCTTCAATTAGCTCTCAACAGTTTGACTTCTTTGATGAGAGTAAACTAATTGTTGTTCCTATAAATTATCACTTTAAAAATCCTTTTTAGGTATTTAAAAAATCTTTTAACGATTCTTGGAACTCTCTAGGCTTCTCTGAATGAACCCAATGCCCTGCATCAGAAATGCTATCTAACTGTGCTAAGGGGAAGTAATTCATGATATTCGTCCAATCTTGATCTAAGATATACTTACTGTTCATTCCTCGAATGAATAAGACTGAACCGATAAAGATTTTGTCTTTATTCATCTCTTCTCCTATTCTACTAATTTGGGATTCAATAATTGGCAGGTTTAATTTCCAGCCTAATTTTTTATCAGTCTTCCATTCTAGGTTTTTCAATATAAATTGTCTTAATCCCCATTCAGGAATTCTAATCTCCAAAGATCGATCGGCGTCTGTCCGGCTTTTTAATTTATCAAGATCTAACAAATGCATTGCTTCTATTATTTCTGAATATTGAACTGGATAATATTTAGGGCCTATATCTACTACCACCATCTTCTCAACGAGTTCAGGATATTTTGTAGAGAACTCCATCAAAGCCTTTCCCCCCATACTATGACCAATCCATCGAATAGATGTATTTTTTTCAAAATGACTATCTACATATTTTTTTAGATCCTCTACCATATCTGCATATGTATGGGAGCTTGCATGAGGAGAGCGGCCATGGTTCCTTAAGTCTAAAAGATGTACTTCAAATCCCATAGGGGCCCATGCGCGGGCATGAGACGCCCAATTGTCACCCATTCCAAATAAGCCATGTAAGACTATTAAAGGAGTTCCGCCTTTACCGATCAATTTGGAACTTAGATCAACTATCATTTAGTATTTTTTAAATGATGCAATTTTGCCCGCTCAAGCTGATATAGATATTGTTGAACCGTATTCTCTAAACCAAAATAAAGAGCATCTGATATCAAAGCATGGCCGATACTAACTTCTTGAAGTCCCTTGACAGAACGAGCAAAAAACTCTAAATTATTCAAATTAAGATCGTGTCCAGCATTTACTCCCAAACCAGAGTCTAGGGCAATTTTTGCTGCTAAAGTATATGGCTCAACAGCCTTTTCTTTGTTATTCAAAAACTGTTTAGCATAGTTTTCAGTGTAGAGCTCTACCCTATCAGCGCCGATTTTAGCTGCAGACTCGATTTTCAGTTTATCACACTCAATAAAGATCGAAGTTCTAATGCCATTGTCCTTAAATTCCTTTATTATTTCATGTAGAAATTCAGAATTTGCAACCGTATCCCATCCACAATTACTAGTTAAAACTTCGGGGCTGTCCGGGACTAGAGTGACTTGATCAGGTTGACACTCAAGGACCAAGTCAATAAATGTCTTATCTGGATAACCTTCAATATTAAATTCAGTTTTTACAATTCCCCTTAGCATTCGAGCGTCGTCATACTTTATATGACGTTCATCGGGGCGTGGGTGAATGGTTATGCCTTGAGCTCCATATTCTTGACAATACTTTGCTGCAAGACCTACATTTGGAGTATCTCCACCTCGAGCATTTCTTAGAGTTGCAATCTTATTTAGATTGACAGAAAGACGAGTCAAATTATCATTCATGATACAAAAATATTAATGGCACGGATCAACACGCAAATTTAATTTGTGAAAGTTATGCTCAATAGATTTGAAATCCCCTCTTTTGGCTAACTTCGTTACTGTTATGAAATGGCACCATCTTATAAAAAAACAAGTTGACAAGGCTGAATTCGAGAATATTGACTTCATAAATATGGAATTATTATCCCAAAAAAATATTGTCGTCAAACCATTGATTGAAAAAAAAATCTACAAAGGAATGGTTGATTCTAACAATCAAATTTTAGCAGTCCCCTCGCTTCAATTAGAACAGCACCCAATTGAATCAATGACTATTTTCAGTCAATGGAATACAGATTTCATCGCAGTATGTGATGAACAGATATTTATCGGATTACTAGGGTTGAGAGATCTAGTCAATATTATTGGTAACCAATGGTGCTTTCAAGAATCAGGGTCAACTATCTGGTTTGAAAGCCCGGTGGGCAAGCCCTTTTCCTCTGAATTAATGAAATCGATCGAATCAGAAAATATTAATATCATTAATTTTTCATTAGATTTTGACCAAGAAACTGGAAAATATTTAAATTTTATTCGAGTGGATCAAAAAGATCCCAATCACACGATACAGACTTTAGAACGATTAGGTTGTCAATTAATCGGATATTATCCGCAAGGTGTTAGAAAGATTGAATTAAAAGAAAATTTAGAACACTTGAGTCACTTCTTGAATATAGAATAATAGTATGAAAAGAATTGCAATATTTGGAAAGCGTATACCTGACGAAGTCCAAACTTTTGTTGAGAGAACCATAGATTCACTTTTACAGGAAGGCTGCTCAATTTTTATTTATCATGGCTTTCAAAGGCGGGTAAATGAGCATTGGGAGCTTGATTGGAGTTTTCCAGAGTTTAAAAGCCGTGAAGGAATTTTAGAATTAAAGCCTGACTTTTTACTCGTAGTTGGCGGTGATGGAACCCTTTTAGATGCAACAACTTTGGTGGAAGGGACAGAAATTCCAATTATTGGACTTAATACAGGCAGATTAGGATTTTTGGCAAATATTACAAGAGATGAAGCTCCCTTGGCATTAAAATCCATTTTGAAAGGGGACTATACCATTGATGAAAGAAACGTGCTCGAAGCAAGCACCAGCTCTGATGAAATAATTCAACCGAATTTTGCACTAAATGAAATTGCTGTAAGCCGAAAAGGAACAACTAGTATGATTTCCGTACATGTTTACTTGAATGGAGACTTTTTAAATACATATTGGGCTGATGGGCTTTTGATCTCAACGCCTACGGGATCTACAGGGTATAATTTAAGCTGCAGCGGCCCAATTCTTTTGCCAGGGTCTAATAATTTTATAATTACCCCCATAGCTCCGCATAATTTGACGGTAAGACCATTGGTTATTCCAAATACTGACACAATTACTCTAAAAATTGAGGCTAGAGAGGGTAATTATCTCGCATCTTTAGATTCTCGTGTTTTCACTTTAGAATGTGAAACAGAATTGACAATAAAAAAATCAGATTATCGTTTTAAATTAGTTAGAACTCAATATTCTGATTTTGCCTCAACGCTCAGAAATAAGCTACTTTGGGGTCAAGACAGGCGCAACTAAGACAGCCATCAATTTGTATCTTCGCAAGCCTAATTATGTCTAAAATATTTTTTGTTTTAATTCTCACCATTTTTGCTTCACCCTTTCATTTAAAAGGTCAAGTATCCCAAGAGCTATTTGTGGGATATGGGCTGAATCAATTAATAGGAGATGTAGGAGTGAATAAGCTGCAATTGTTGGATGGTTCCAAACATGTAAATTATCGAATTCAACTCCATCCTCATTATGCTTTTAATTTATCTTACAGTCAAGGTGAACTGAACGGAGCTGATAGTCTTTCTTCTTTCCAAGAGAGAAGAGAAAAAAACCTAACCATCAAATCCAATTTTCAAAGTATCAATACACGTTTAGAAATTGATTATTTCCCCCAATCCATTCCGTCTTATAAATTTCAACACACTCCTTATCTTTTTGGAGGAATTGGCTTAATGTCCTTCAACCCGCTAGGGGAATTCCAAGAGGAATGGGTGGAATTACAACCACTAGGAACAGAAGGCCAAGGGACGATTTTGAACGAGGAGTCTTTATACAGTACTCGCGCATGGACTTTGCCATTTGGAATGGGGTACAGAGCCCAGTTAAACAATATTTGGGTAGTTAGTATAGAAGCTAACTGGACACTCACATCCACTGACTACTTAGATGATACTCATAACCTTTATGTTGACCCATTAATTTTAGAGGAACAAAGAGGCCAGATTTCAAGTTATTTTTCAAACCCGAGTAGTACTTTATTTTCACCAGGAACTCCTAGAGGAAATCCACAAAATAATGATTCATTTTTTACTTTGAGTTTGAATGTTGGAATTCATATCGAAGCCTTCATGGAACGCTGTGCTAAATTCCTTCACAGATGAATAATCTCATTCCTAAACATATTGCCATTATAATGGATGGTAACGGTAGATGGGCTAAACTTCAGGGCTTTAAAACACGTATTCGGGGGCATGAAATTGGGGTTACCGCTTTGAGAAACACAGCTACTCACGCCTCAGAAATGGGCATTAAATATTTGACTGTGTATGCTTTTTCCGAAGAAAATTGGAGTCGACCTAAAAGTGAAATTGATGCATTAATGTCCATCTTGATAAGAAGTCTTAGTAGTGAATTAGAAACTCTTCAGAAAAATGGCATTCGTTTAAATGCTATTGGCAATCTAGACAATCTTCCTAGGAATTGTAAAAAAGAATTACAGGAAACGATTAAAGCTACTTCTTCAAATAATACAATGACATTGACCCTAGCTTTAAGCTATGGCTCCCGCCAAGAAATCCTAATAGCAACTAAAAATATTGCGAAGCAAGTCCTTGAGGGAACTTTGAAGATTAATGAAATAAATGATATCAGTTTTTCTAAAGAACTAAGCACCTGCGGTTTACCTGATCCTGAATTAATGATTAGAACAAGTGGCGAACAAAGAATTTCAAATTTTTTACTTTGGCAAAGTAGTTATGCAGAATTGGTGTTCCTTCCCGTACTTTGGCCTGATTTTTCCAAAGAACATTTAGAAGATGCAATATCACAATATCAAAACCGAGAGCGTAGGATGGGTAAAACCAGTGATCAAATAGAAATTAATGAATAATTCTATGAAAAAAAGTGTTCTCTTTACGTTGATATTTACTTTTGTGTGGTGCCCAAGGGGTGTATTTGCCCAAGGGAGCGAAGTCAATGGGCTCACTTTAGGTTCTGAAATAAAAATTAACCCAGATACTGAATATGAGATAGGTGGTATCCAAGTTAAAGGCGCAGATCAATTAGACCCTACGATGGTAGGGTTGCTATCGGGCATAAATGTGGGGGATAAAGTTCAATTCCCATCTGATAAAATAGCAAAGGCTATACGAAATCTTTGGGATCAAGAATTATTTGATGATGTCCAACTTTTCATTACACAAAAAATTGATCGAATAGTTTATCTGGAATTTCAACTTAAAACTTTGCCCAAGTTGAGCAAATTTTATTTTACCGGAATCTCAAAAGGTAAACAAGATGCAATTAGAGAATTGCTTGACTTAAAAAGAGGGGTATTTGTCTCAGAAAATCTTAGAATCACATCATCAAATGCTATTGAGAAGTACTTTATTGAAAAGGGATTTATAGATGCAACGGCAAATATCACTTCCATTCAAGATAGTCAACTTTTAGATGCTGTAATTTTAAAAATTGATGTGAAACCCGGTCCTAGGCTCAAAATTGAAGAAATAGTCTTTAATGGGAACCTAGCTATCTCTGATAAAAAATTGCGTAAAGCAATGGATGACACACATCGTTATAGATGGTGGAATATTTTTGGGACATCCAAGCTACTGAAAGAGAAACTTGAAAGTGATAAACGTCTAGTTATAGAGACATATAATGAAGCAGGGTATCGAGATATGAGAATTAAGTCCGATACCTTTTACAGAACTCCTGAGGAAAAACTTATTGTTGAGTTTCAAATTGACGAGGGACGCCCTTATCATTATAAATCTGTTTCTTTTTATGGTAATAGTAAATACAGTACGGAAATCTTGCAGAGTATTTTGAAAATTGAGTCTGGGGACCGATTTAATTCTAAAGCTCTTTCTACAAGGGTAAATGGAGACCCTAATGGAAATGATATCTCTTCATTATACCTAAATAACGGTTATTTATTTGCTAATATCATCCCAGTAGAGGTTAAAGTAGAGAATGATTCCATTGATTTAGAGATTCGCATACGAGAAGGTAAACAAGCTACAGTGCGCAGGGTAATTGTTCATGGAAATGAAAGGACCAATGATCATGTTGTTTATCGTGAAATTAGAACTAAACCTGGAGACTTATTTTCAAAATCAGACATAATGCGAACGGTTCGCGAACTAGGACAGTTAGGTTATTTTGACCCAAGGCAAATAACACCCGTTCCAGTTCCAGATCCTATGACAGGAACTGTAGATTTAGAATACACTGTTGTAGAACAGTCAACAAGTCAATTGGAATTACAAGGTGGATGGGGTCGATATACAGTTGTTGGAACTTTAGGTTTGAATTTTAATAACTTTTCAGCAAGGAATATTTTTAATAAGAAATCTTGGCAGCCTTTACCAACGGGCGATGGCCAAAACATTACAATTAGAGCTCAAACTAATGGAACCTTTTACAGCTCTTATAATTTTAGCTTTACCGAGCCTTGGTGGGGAGGGAAAAAGCCAAACTCTGTGACATTCTCAGCATATCATAATACCATGAATTATAATGGTCAGCAAGCTGATTCTCTAGCTCAAAAAATAGGCATAACTGGAGTTACCCTTGGGCAGGGGAAAAGGCTTAAGTGGCCCGATGATTATTTTACGCTTTTTCAGTCAATTGAATACAGGAGATTTGATATAAATAACTATCCCCTTGTAGGAGCCGATTTCACAAATGGGATTGCGAATTCTATTGCTTATACTTTCGCCCTACGCAGAGACAATAGAGACCTACCCATATTTCCAACTCGAGGATCAAGTTTAGCTTTCACCGTTGAAGCCACGCCCCCAGTATCACTGTTAGACGGAAGAGATTATTCGAAACTTACAGCAACAGAAAAATTCAGATTTATTGAATATCATAAATGGAAATTTACAGGAGATTATTATGCTCAAATAGCGAAGAATTTTGTTGTAAAGTCCTATTCTGAATTTGGGTTTCTAGGCAAATACAATGAAGATTATGGATTGCCTCCATTTGAAAGATTTTATTTAGGTGGGGATGGATTGCAGAATTTTGTTTTAGATGGTCGTGAGGTCATTGGACTGCGGGGATATACAAATCTTAGTTTAACACCTGATGGTGGAGGTGCTCTATACAATAAGTTTACAACTGAACTAAGATATCTTTTGTCACCAAACCCACAAGCTCAAATATTTGTTCTCGCATTTGCCGAAGCTGGAAATAATTATGATAACTTCGCCGACTACAGACCATTTGAACTTAAACGTTCTAACGGAGTAGGTTTAAGAATATTTATGCCAATGTTTGGACTCTTGGGAGTTGACCTCGCCTATGGTTATGACAATATGCCCGGATCTTCTGGCCCATCAGGATGGCAGACACATTTTGTACTAGGACAACAATTCTAATAACATGAAACAATACTATATATTATTCGGAATCTTATTGTCTTTCTCTCTTTTTGGACAAAGACTTGCATACGTGGATACCCATAAAATATTAAATTCCATTCCGGAATATCAACAATCACAATTAGAAATAAACAGATTAAGCGAAAATTGGGAAAATGAAATCTCTAGACTCTTCCAAACAGCTAATGAACTTAAGGCGCAACTAGAAGCAGAAAAAGTTCTTTTGACACCAGAAATGATTAAAGATAGAGGCGTCTCAATAAGGTCTATGTCAGATTCAGCGCGTGTCAAACAAATGAGATACTTTGGACCAACTGGATCTCTGTTTTCGAAAAGAGAAGAAATGGTAGCTCCTTTGCAAGCACTCATCGCCGGAGCTATAAAAGAAATCGCGCGAAAAAAGAAATTAGACTTCGTATTTGATAAAGGCTCGTCTGTAAGTGTGGTGTACGCCAACGAGTCAAATGATATTACTTCCGACGTACTCCGACAACTTGGTTATTGAATTCACTACTTTTACACTATGAAAAAAGCAATCACTCTATTTGCCATTGCGGCAATTTCTACTCTATCCTCCTTCGCTCAAAGCGGAGTAGGCCATATCAATGTTGATAGTCTTTTGGTTGAAATGCCTGACTACAAAACAGTTATGACAACTCTTCAAGCCGAACAAGCTAAGTTTGAAGCAGAAGCTAAAGAAATGAATGCAGAATTAGAAAAAGGTGCTCAAACCCTGCAAGCAAATGCGGGAACATGGACAGAGCTAAGACAACGTCAAGAGCAGTCTAGATTGCAAGAGGCCTATAATAATATTCAAGAATATATGCAGAGTGCCCAGCAGCAGCTTCAATCTAAGGAAATTGAACTTATCACTCCTGTTTTAGAAAAGCTTCAAAACGCAATTGATGAAGTGGCTTCGAGCATGAATTTAGAATATGTTTTAGATGCTTCTCAAAGTAAAGGGATGGTTATATACACCAAGGGAGGAGTGAATTTAAAGGCTCCTGTTAAAAATAAACTGGGCTTTTAATGAAAACCTCAAACGGTCCTATAGGACTGTTTGACTCAGGAGTTGGCGGGTTAACTGTTGCTAGAGCAATTGCCCGCAAACTCCCTAAAGAGAGCATAATATATTTTGGAGATACTGCTCACCTTCCTTTCGGTGAAAAATCTTCAGATGCAATTAAGACATTTTCTTTAAAAATTTGCCAACACTTAATTAAGAATGGAGCAAAAGCAATAGTAATAGCTTGTAACTCTGCTTCATCTGTAGCATTTGACTATCTCCAGGAAAGAATAAATGTGCCGATTTTTAATGTGATTGATCCATTGATTGATGAATTACAAAAATTGAAACCAAAAGGAATTGGTGTTTGGGGAACTCATGCGACAATAAACTCGCAAGTTTATAAGCATAAATTAGAAAAATCACTACCGGGCACACCTACATATTCCTTGGCCACTCCATTATTAGTTCCATTAATTGAAGAAAATCATTTAAACGGGGAAATAACTGAATCGATAATTCAATATTATCTCCAAGAATCAAAAATCAACAACATAGACCATCTTGTTCTTGCATGCACTCACTATCCTTTAATTGCCTCTCAGATTAGTAAGCATCTTGATATGAGAATCACTCTCCTTCGAACACCAAAGATTGTTGCAGATTGGATGGCTATTGAACTTGATAATCTCGGACTCCTTAATAAAGAGGAGAGTGCAGTTAATCATAGTTTTGAAGTCTCCGATTACACAGAAACATTTAAAAAAATATCACGGATTTTCTTTGGAGACGGAATAATCCTTCAAGAACAAAATATTTGGAAATCAACGGATAGCGTCTGAAACAATCTTTGCGCTTAATAGACAAAGGGGTATCCCGCCTCCTGGATGAGCTGACCCACCGCAGAAATACAAATTTTTCAAAGCTTTTTGGTTTGGGTGCCTTAAAAAAGCTGAAAATACCGAATTACTACTAGATCCATACAAAGATCCTTTTTCACTACTAGTCCTAGATTGTATTCTTCTCGGGTCAAGATAATCCTCGCACTCAATCAAAGAGCTAATGTCTCTTCCTGTTATTTTATGAATTTTATCTATTATTAACTGCCTTGCCTTTTCACGAATGAAATCCCAGTCTTGACCATTATTGCTTGGTACGTTAATCATCACAAACCAATTCTCACAATTCTTTGGAGCATCTTGAGGAATGTCTTTTGATGTTATGTTTATATATACAGTAGGATCATTATTTAGTGTTTTAGAATTGAAAAGGGAATCAAATTCTGTTTTGTAATCCTTACTAAACAAAATATTATGCAAATTAAACTCCGGAAATTCCCCATTCATTCCCCAATAAAATATTAATGCTGAAGAGCTTGGCTCTTGAGACAATATCCTTGAAGGCTCAGGTAAATAAGAAAGTAGCTTACGATAAGTGGGGGTAACATCCATATTACTAACCACTAAATCCGAGCTCAATATTACATCCTTATTGTTTTTTTCCACCAATAACCCATTTATTTTTTTATCATTAGAAATTATTTTAGTCACCTTTTCGTTGAAATGAAAATGAACTCCCTGTCTTTTGGCTAAAGCAACTAGACTATTTGTTATGTCGACCATTCCTTTCTTTGGAAGAAATGTTCCGATTCCAAATTCTAAATGAGGAATCATACATAAAATACCTGGTGCCCTAAACGGGCTTGATCCATTGAATGTAGCATACCTATCAAAGAGCTGGACCATATGACTAGTTCGAAAACGTTTGACATGAACACCATGCATTGTAGAAAACAATCGCAAAGATGGAAAGGCTAAAATTGTTTTTAGAATAGAAAATCTCAAGTAGGTCTTTAACCGGTGTAAAGATCTTTCTAAAAAGAATTCTGAAGTTGAATCATATTGCTTTTTCGCCTGATATAGATGTGACTTTATTGCTTCAGAAGATTCTCCCAAATTTATTTCTGCTTCATTTGCAAATTTGTCTATTGACGAATGTGCAGTAAGACGTTTCCCGTCCTCCCAGAAATATCTACAAGACTCTTCTTTCTTTATATAGCTGAAATGATCTCTTGGATTTTCACCACAAAGCTCAAACAAAGTATCTATATTTTTAGGCAAGGTAAATAAGCTCGGACCTGCATCAAATCTATATTCTCCCAATTTTATTTCACTAAGTTTACCCCCAGGATAGCTATTCCCTTCGTGCACATGGACCTCATAGCCTTTTTTTGCTATTCTTATTGAAGCCGCAATGGCAGCTATTCCAGAGCCAATAATTCTAGCTACTTTTTTATCTTCTCCCATGCCTCTTTTGCTTTTCTCACACTACCATACTTTTTCAATAATTCAAAAGACTCTTTTAAATTAAGGCCAGTTAAATTCTTAACCATTTCTGTACCACGATCCATCAACTTATCATTGCTTAATTCCATATCAATCATCAAATTACCCTTAACATGACCTAGCTTTATCATTAAAGCTGTTGAGATCATATTTAAGATGATTTTTTGCGCAGTGCCTGATTTCATCCTAGTGCTGCCAGTAATGAACTCCGGCCCCACTATTGCTTCGATAGGAAAAGATGCTGCACTAGCAATTGATGAATTTGGATTACAAACTATTGCACCAGTAATACAGCCATGTTGCCGCGCTGATTTTAATCCTCCTTCAACATAAGGAGTCTTGCCACTTGCTGCAATACCAATTATTGAATCTAAATCATTTACATCATGGAGCTTTAAATCCTTCCATGCCTGATTTTGATCATCCTCAGCAAACTCTACAGCTCGCCGGATCGCCCTATCACCTCCTGCAATAATGCCATTTACTAATCCATGATCAACACCAAAAGTAGGAGGACATTCAGAAGCATCTAAGATGCCTAACCTACCTGAGGTTCCTGCTCCAATGTAGAATAATCTTCCACCTTTTAGCATTCTTTCAAAAATAGCATCAATTAGTAATTCTATCTTAGGTATAGCCATCTCGACTGCAGTAGCAATTTTTTGATCTTCGGAATTAATACCTTTCAACAAAGAAAAAGTATTCATTTTTTCTAAACTATCAAATAAAGATTCCGCTTCAGTAATCATATTTTTTTTCTTAACACAGCAACATAATATCCATCAGAATCAATATTTAACGGGGAAAGTCTTTCCTGATGTTTTAGTTCAAATGACTCACTATTGGATTCTAGAAATTTTATTATCTGCATTTCATTTTCAGATTCCAGAATACTACATGTGGCATAAACCAACAATCCTCCAACCTTTAATAATTTTGAATAATTATTGAGAATTTCTTGCTGTAATTCCAAGGTGCGTTCTAGGTATTCAGGCTTTAATTTCCATTTTATATCTACATCTCTACGAATAACTCCCGTGCCCGAACAGGGTACGTCAAGAAGCATCTTATCAGCCCAACCAGAGTATTCCTTTAACTCTTCAGCCTCCAATAATAGATGGGTCCGAATACAAGTAGCTCCTGCACGCTCGGCACGAATCTCTAATTCCTTAATTTTTGATAACTCTATGTCGATACATAAAATATCTCCGATATTGTTCATTTTAGAAGCCAAAGACAAAGCCTTTCCTCCGGCTCCTGAGCAGCAATCCATTATTTTATCACCAGGCATGGGGGCCAAAAAATTGGAAATAAGTTGAGATCCCCCATCTTGGATTTCAAATAAACCTAATTTAAAACTTTGTAGGTCTTTTAGCTTTCTTCGATTAATTAAGGTAATTGCTTCTGAAGTTATTTTTGATGATTTAGCCTGAATATCTTCTTGTGCTAAGCGCAGCAATAATTGCTCTCGACTAATTTTCAATGTATTTGTTCTTAGAACTACGTTAGCTTGTATGTTAAGAGCCCTTGCCAAAATCGGCCAATTTTCTCCTAGTTCTATTGAAGCCTTTTCATCTAACCATATCGGATAACTCTCATTAACATCTATTGGTAAATCATTTGGGGTTGGTATTGTCTTTTCTATTGCCCATTTCCAATAGACTTCAAATAACTCAAATAATTTGTCTTTTTTAAGACTGGGGGCCTCTCCTTTTAAAAACCAAAGTAACCGCCACCATCTAATGATTTCATATGTATGCTGCGCCACAAATGATCGATCACGAGATCCCCACTTTTTATTTGACCTAAGAGCTTTTTCTACAACCTTATCTGCATAAAGATTACCACTAAATGAGATCTCTAAAATCTCTACAATACCATTTAAAAGGTTAGAATGTAGTTTCATTCTTTCCAAGTTTCAGGATTTTGCAAACTATATAATTCTGAATAAATACCTAATTCATTTACAAGATCGATATGAGTTCCCTGCTGAACAAGCTTACCTCCATCAAATACTAAAATACGATCAGCCAGATGCACAGCACTCAATCTCTGAGTAACAATAATGGTAGTCACCGATTCTAGTTGAGTTTTCAAAGATGAGAGAATTTTTGATTCCGTATCTGTATCCACGGAGCTCAATGCGTCATCAAACAAAACAATTTTAGGTTTTTTAATCAAAGCACGGGCAATACTTAAACGTTGCTTCTGCCCACCAGAAAGAGTGATTCCTCTTTCCCCCACAACAGTGTCAAATCCGTCTGAGAAGCTTTGAATGTCATCCGTTAAATTTGCTATATCAGCATAAAAAGTTACATCTTTTAATGACGCACCTGAAGTTCCAAAAGATATATTATCAAAAACACTATCACTGAATAAAAATGGGTCTTGAGGAACTGTACCTATTGATTGGCGAAGCTTTTCTAATTGCCAATTTTTAACATTTTCACCGTCAATAAAAACACCCCCTTCAATAGGATCCATTAAACGGCTAATAAGGGAAACTAAAGTACTTTTACCGGCACCCGTCTTTCCAACAACAACAACAGTTTCTCCTGGTAAAATTTTTGTCGATAAATTTATTATTGCTCGTTTTTTACTTTCAGGATATGTGTAAGAAACATCTCTAAACTCAATTAAACCTGCAACTGATTTTGGAATTCTAATATTTTCTTTATCAATTATTTCAGGATTGATTTTTAAAAAATCATTTATTCTCTCCATAGATGCTTCGGCTCTTTGAACCATACTCATCACCCAGCCTATACTTGCAATTGGCCATGTTAAAAGATTTACATAAAAGATAAATTCTGCAATAACCCCTGGACTCAATCTTCCTTCGATTACTCCTTCACCACCCACCCAAACCGCAATAAGAGTGCTGGATCCAACTAGTAAAAGAAGTAACGGCATAAACAATGCATTTACCCGATAAAGTTTTTCATTTTTCTCGAAAGAAGTATAGGCGCTTTTCGCATAACGATAAGTTTGTTCTTCTTCTAGTCCAAATGCCTTTAAAACCCTTAATCCAGAAAAAGTCTCTTGCGCCAGGGTACTAATAGCAGATTGCTGTTTTTGAACAGCATGACTGCGCTTATTAATTAAACCTGAAACTCTGTATATACAATACACCAATATTGGCATTGGGGCTAATGTCAATATTGAAAGTTTAAAGTCTACTGAAAACATAAAAATTAATGTCAGTATTGTTGCAAATGCAGTATTAATAGTATACATCAAAGAAGGACCCACATACATTCGAACTTTACCGACATCTTCTGAGATTCGATTCATCAAATCCCCAGTGCTATTTCTTCTATAGAATGTACTATCTAGTTTTTGATAATGATTATAGATATCATTTTTCAAATCATATTCTATATGACGTGACATTACGATTAATGTCTGTCGCATTAAAAATGTAAAAAGCCCCTTTAGCATACTCATTCCTAGAATAAGAAGACTATATAAAATCAGCGCATTTCTTAAAGTCGTATTTGAAATATCTGACTCATCATTGTTGGAAATGGAATTTGCGACTTGATCAAAAGCTTCACGAATGTATACGGCGGGGTAGACGGCAAAACTCGCAGATAAAACAACAAAAGAAATACCGCTTAGTAAAAGCCATTTATATTTCCAAAAATAAGGATTAAGAGTCCATAGGGCTTTCATATCCTAAAGGTAGTGTATGCTCTACCTCAAGATCAGGCAAACCCACAGATTTAATAAAAATTCATTTATTAAATTTTTTATGGTACGACATCTATCACATTAAGTAATCAAGTCTGAAGAATTCCGGGATTATATGGTCTTTCTATAGGAGAACTATTAGAGGCCTCAATACCCAAAGAAATCATAGATCTGGTTTCCGCAGGGTCAATGACTGAATCTACCCATAAACGGGATGCAGCATAGTATGGTGACATCTGATATTCATATTTATCATGAATAGCTTTTAAAAGTTTTTCTTCCTTATCAGCGGATATTCCTTTAGATCTGGCTTTTTCTATCTGAAGAAGAACCTTTGCAGCCTGATCTCCTCCCATCACTGCTATTTTAGCTGTTGGCCAGGCAACAATAAATCGCGGGTCATACGCTTTGCCGCACATTGCGTAGTTTCCTGCTCCAAATGAGTGACCTACTATGATTGTGAATTTGGGGACTACAGAATTTGCTACAGCATTGACAAGCTTAGCTCCATCTTTAATTATACCACCATGCTCAGCTTTTGATCCAACCATAAATCCAGTTACGTCCTGCAAAAAAACTAAAGGGATATTTTTCTGATTACAATTTGCTATAAATCTAGCTCCTTTATCGGCAGACTCAGAGTATATAACACCACCTATTTGCATTTCCCCTTTTGCATTTTTTACAATTTGTCTATCATTAGCAACAATTCCTACGGACCAACCGTCAATTCGAGCATATGCTGTAACAAGGGTTTTTCCGTAGTCCTTCTTGTACTCAACTAGGGACTCAGCATCGACAATGCAATCTAACAATGAATGCATCGAATACTGATGAGCATCAACAGGCACACGCTCATATAACTTATCAGCACACAATGGCTCTGATGAAATCTCTCGATTGAATCCAGCTTTCTGAGTAGCGCCTAATTTATCTACAAGATCACGCATCAATGAAATAGCCTCGTCATCATTTTTCACCTTGTAATCAACAACCCCAGAAATTTCAGTTTGAGAATTTGCACCTCCCAAAGTTTCATTATCGATATCTTCCCCAATGGCGGCTTTAACCAAATAGCTGCCTGCCAAAAATATACTTCCAGTTCCTTCAACAATTATTGACTCATCGCTCATTACAGGCAAGTACGCTCCTCCAGCCACACATGAGCCCATTATGGCAGATAGCTGAGGAATTCCCAAACTACTCATCACAGCATTATTTCTAAATATTCGCCCAAAATGTTCTTTATCGGGAAAAATTTCATCTTGCATTGGAAGATATACTCCTGCAGAATCGACTAAATAGAGTATCGGTAATCGGTTCTCCATCGCGATCTCTTGAGCACGGAGATTCTTCTTGGCAGTCATTGGAAACCAAGCACCTGCTTTTACTGAAGGATCATTTGCAACAATCAAGCAGATACGTCCTTTAACTCTTCCCATAATTACTATGACTCCAGCTGCAGGTGCTCCTCCATGATCTTGATACATATCCTCTGCAGCAAATGCACCTATTTCAAAAAAATCACTTTTTGGATCTAAGAGTAACCTCACCCTTTCTCGCACAGTCAATTTACCCTGAGCTTTTATCTTTTCTGTTTTTTTGACTCCACCTCCCTTATGAATAATACCCAGCCTTCTGCCAGTCTCCGCGATAAGCATTTTCAACTCATCTATATTTTTTTCTTTTTTAAATGACATTTCAATAATTTCAGATTGCTAATATGAGACAGTTTAATCTTCCCTCGGTTCATTAAGTAAAATCCATTCTGCAGATTTTATCCATATTTTACTGCTAGGCGCAGGATCAGATAAAAACAGAATTAATTTAAGACCATTATTGATCTTTTGTAAAAAAAGTACGTCAGGTATGTCATCCCCAATTAAATCACCATGCCAAAAAAGCTCAGGAACACAAATATTTAAAGAATCAATAATCTCTGATCCTATGTCCTGATAAAATTCTAAATCATTATTTGGACCTCCAAAATATTTTGCTACCAAAGCATAATTCTCAAGCCCCCCACAATCACCAAGGTCTGTAACAGAGCCTAGTGCACTTAAAGAAAATTCCTTGACTTTGTTATTTCTAGATAATATCAAACTCTTTCCAGGGTAGAAAGAAGATATATCATTATTATAAGTTGAAATATAGCCTGTATCTATAGCTAAAGGGCAACCGAAAAGAAAATGACTCCCGTTCTCTCGATTGTGATTTATATCAAACTCTAGTTGGCCGCTCTCTGATTGAAATTGACTTAAAATAACTTTAGGCTTAACATTAATTAAATTATAAGATTGCTGATCCTCTGAAGCTACCACAGCATACCACCTTAGTGAAAGATCAATTTCTCCAATATCTCCAAAATAATTAAATGTTTCAGTGATGATTTGATATTTATTAGCCTCTATCATCTCTACTCTTTTCCGTTCATCTCCCGCGATACCACCTTCTTCTAACCATAGAATCAAAGAATCTCTAGAATAACCCTGGCTTTTATTATGGACAAGCTTTACCAAGCTATCACTAGGCCAGCAGTATTTTTTAGAAACTGATAATATTCTAATTAACTGATATGCAGAAAGTTGATACCATCTTTCTTTATCATTGGAAAGTATTGAATCCCGGAGTGTATAATCAATAAGTGTATCAACAAAAGCGCCCGAAAATTCAATTTTCTCAATATTTGAGGAATCAATAACAGGGGTGTCTTTTCTAATTTCTTCGTCATTAGTAAAAATAACTTGACCAAATAGAGGGGTGTAAATTGAAAATAATATGAAAAACCTAAACATCAATTATTTGCTTTTTTACGCTTTCGAAATTTTTCCCATCCCAAGTAAACAGCAACGAAAAATAAAAATGGATATAAATAACTTGTTGGCTCTCCTTTACCATGAATAACAGTAAATAATCTTTCAGAACGTATAGAACTTAAAAAACCTTTGACAAACCCATCTTTAGACATAAAGATAAAAACAGGTTTTCCTAAGATATGATCCTCAGGCACCATTCCCCAATATCTACTATCCCAAGAATTATGGCGATTATCACCCATCATCCAATAATAGTCTAAAGAAAAAGTATATGAGGTCGTTGGAACACCATCAAGAAAATACTGATCATTTTTGAATTCCAAATCATGCCCTTCATAAACGTTTATAGCTCTTCCATATTTCAAAACATTTTGATAATTCAATTCAACTACTTGACCAGAAGCGGGGATCCAAAAAGGTCCATAATTATCTCGAGACCACTTAAATACGATAGTATCAGAATGACCATCTGGATTAGGATATGTAAGCATTGGTTTGATATAATTCTCATTGTACCATTTTATTGCCTCTGGAGTTTTCTCATCAAATAGATTATCCCCAGGAGTATTCATGCAAATAACAGTATCAATATTGTTTTGTGCCTCGAAACGAGGCAATGCATCAGTGGAGATAGTAATCATATATTCCGAATTTGTAATTTGAATTACATCACTCAAATTTTGATTTGAGACAATTCGGTTATCTAAATAATTAATATCAAAGTCTCTTTTCAACTGACGAGGGTTAAAGCCTTTCCCTTTCGTTCTGACATAGTAACTCCATTGAGGATTTGCTCTCTCCGGGAATTCTTGAAAACTGCTATTAATCATCACTTGTCGATCTACAATTGAAATTGTATCTCCAGGTGTGGCAACACATCGTTTTACATAATTGTCTTTTTTATCCACTGGGCGCCCTGGATCAACTGGAACATTAAAAACCACTGCATCTCCTTTTTCAACTGATACAAAAGCCGGTAATCTCAAGTATGGGAAATTAACCCAATCTAAATAGCTCGGTATTGATGTGTAAGGAATAAGATTATGCATTAATGGAATACTTAACGGTGTATTTGGTATCCTTAACCCATAATGGAGTTTACTCACAAATAAATAATCACCAATCATTAAAGACTTCTCCATGGATCCTGTAGGTATATTGTAGGCTTCAAAAGTTGTCATGCGAACTGCTCCCGCTGCAGCCAATGCAAAAAATATATGATTTATAACTGATGGGATTTTTTGCCGAATAACCTTATTATCTCTTGGCTGTAGAGTCAATTCTGAGGTATAGCTCAAATAACCCATGTATGCTCCACATGTTGGAACAGTAAGAAATATATACTTATTATCTCTAAATCCAAAAATGTGAAGAATCTCATAAGAAATAATGATTGACATAATATTATCAACCACAGGTATGTAACAAAGTATCGCCCACCATTTTGGCCGATCGACTATCTTGAGCAATACTACTGTGCGGTATACTGGCAACCATGCCTCCCAATTAGATCTGCCCGCTGACTTGAAAAACTTCCATGTAAGAATTGAGCTCCAGAAATTAATGATAAGATAATAAGCCAGTAAGTCAAGCATGAAATTGATATTTAGTGCATTCAACGATCGCTAGGACAAAAATAGTATGAATCTGCTATGCAATGCGCAAAGCATTCAATACCTTTACAAAATGGAAATTGAACGTGTGCCCATAAGTGTCTATGCTGAAATGACTCCCAACCCGGCAGTCATGAAATTTGTTTCGAACAAACGTATGATAGAATTAGAGCATGTTGAATACCATAATATAGAAGAAGCCAGCAACTCTCCTTTGGCAATAAAACTCTTTCATTTTCCTTTTGTTAAAGAAGTATTTATATCCAGTAATTTTGTTGCAGTTCAAAAATATAATGTGGTAGAATGGGAAACCGTAACACAGGAAATTCGTCAACTCGTACTAGATTTTCTACAAAGTGGTCAACCAGTAATGGAATCCAATCAACCTCATGAGGTTGAAAAATCGTCTGATAAAATTACTGCAGAAGAAAATCTTACTGAACTAAGTGAAATTGAAGAACGAATTGTAGATCTTCTCGAAGAGTATGTTAAGCCTGCCGTTCAGCAAGATGGTGGAAATATCTCTTTTGTCAGTTATGAAAATAAAGTAGTCAAAGTTCAACTTCAAGGAGCTTGTTCGGGCTGCCCAAGCAGCACTCTGACCTTGCAATCAGGTATAAAAAGCATACTACAGCGAATGCTACCTACATTAATTGAAGATGTTGTTCCTGTCTAAAAAATTATACGTGCGAGCCAAAATAGATTTTAAATTCACCTGAGAATAAAAATGGCGACAGTTATAAGTTTAAATGGAAATACTCCAATTATTCCTGAAAGCTGCTTTCTCGCTTCATCAGCAACCATAGTAGGTGAAGTATCCATGGATAAAGAATGTTCAATTTGGTTTAATGCGGTGATTAGAGGAGATGTTAACTCAATTAAAATGGGAAAACGGGTGAATGTTCAAGACAATGCCGTCGTTCATTGTACTTATAAAAGATTCTCGACCGTGATCGGGAATAATGTAAGTATTGGTCATAATGCAATTGTACATGGTTGTGATATTCATGATAATGTTCTAGTTGGCATGGGGAGCATTATTATGGATGGTTGCATCGTGGAAGCTAATAGTATTGTTGCGGCTGGAGCAGTAGTGACTGCTGGAACGCATATTCCCAGTGGTTATATTTATGGAGGAATTCCTGCAAAAAAAATAAAAAAAATAAGCTCTGATCTTTCAAAAAATGAAGTTCAACGAATTGCTGAAAACTATGTTCTATACAGCTCATGGTATCATGATAAGTTGGCAAAAGAAAATATTAAATACAAATAATTACTTTATTGCTTAATGCACTCTATTAATCCAACAACTACAAAATCATGGAAAGCTTTACTTAAGCACTCTGAAACTAATAATGGATTGCATTTAAGGGAGCTGCTCTATGAAACAAATAGATTCAAATCCATGCATATGCGAATTGATGATTTATTATTATTTGATTACTCAAAGCACCGCATTGACGAGACAACTCTAAGTTTGCTTGAGGATCTATTCGATGAATGTAAAGTTCAAAAGTCATTAGAAGAGCAATTTAAAGGAGTTAAAATTAATGTTACCGAAAACCGCCCAGTTTTACATACTGTTTTAAGAGACCCGAGTACAACGCCTTTTGTACTAGATGATCAAGATGTTCGCGAAATCTCTAAAATAGAGCTAAAAAGAATGTATGGATTTGCAGAAGGGATTCGTAATGGAGAGATTCGAGGACATTCTGGAGAAAAATTTAAAAATATTGTCAATATTGGTATTGGAGGGTCTGACTTAGGACCTAAAATGGCAGTGGCATCTCTGAAACCATTTTCCAATAGAGATTTAAAGTTTCATTTTGTTTCCAACATTGATGGCTCTGATCTGCACGAATGTCTCATGCAGATTGATCCTAATGAATCTCTTTTCATAGTTGCGTCAAAAACCTTTACAACTCAGGAGACTATGTCGAATGCTGAGGTAGCAAAAAATTGGCTAATTCAAAAATTAGAAGATCCAGCATCTGTAGAAAAACATTTTGTTGCAATAAGTACAAACACGGAGAAAGTCAATGAATTTGGTATTAAAAAAGAAAACACCTTCGGTTTTTGGGATTGGGTCGGAGGAAGGTATTCTCTTTGGGGTACAATTGGCATGCCCATTTGTATTTCAATTGGTTCTGATAATTTTCAAGAATTTTTAAATGGAGCAAACTTTATTGACAATCATACAAGAGTAAAGCCTTTCAGAAAAAATATTCCTAAAATAATGGCTGCTCTAGGAATCTGGTATCGTAATTTTTTAAACGCATCAACACATGCTATTCTTCCTTACGACCAATACCTCCATCGATTTCCAGCATATCTTCAGCAAGCGGACATGGAGAGCAATGGGAAGTCAATCGATAAGAATGGGGAAAGAGTTGATTATTCTACTGGAGGTATAATTTGGGGTGAGCCAGGCACTAATGGACAGCACGCATTTTACCAATTAATTCATCAAGGCACAGAACTCATTCCTTCTGATTTTATCGCTAGCGTAATTCCTCAACATCCACTTTACGAGCATCATTCAAAACTTCTTAGTAATTATTTGGCTCAAACTGAATCTCTAGCGATAGGTAAAACCATTGCGCCTAACTCATATGAGAAATTTGAAGGAAATCAACCTACTTCAACAATATTATTTGATAAAATGGACCCATTTTCTTTGGGTGCATTAATTGCTATTTATGAGCACAAAATATTCTTCCAAGGAGCCGTTTGGAATATCTACAGCTATGACCAATGGGGGGTGGAGCTAGGTAAAGAAATGGCGAGAAAAATTTTGCCTGAAATTGAAGGAGATGAGATAAACCCAGATCATGACGAATCTACAAAGGGACTATTAAATCACATTCGAGATTTATCTAATAAAGCAGACAACAACTGAGCTTCTTCATCTGTTAACTTGAGAGGCATTTTATCTTTGTAGAATTTATCAATAACTCTTATCTGGCCAAGTATTTCCAAACCTCTAAGAGTTAAAAAAACTTCTGAAACACGTTTATCTTTTTTATTCTGACGACGTTCTATTAAGCCTAATTTTTCAATTCTATTAATCAATCGCGAGACATCACTTTTCCTATCAATTAATTTTTCTTGAATATTTGCTGATGATAATCCTAAGGGATGGGCGCCCCTTAAAATTCTCAATACATTATATTGCTGAAAGCTTATCTTATATGGCCTTAAAAGAGATGCCATATTCTCTTTAATAAAATGATACGTATATAAAATATTTATTACAGCCTTATGATGGTTATTGTGCCACTTTTTTTGATGCACCTCTTCCTCAATACTTTTCATAGACCTCTCCTATACTTTCATTATATCAGCTTCTTTCAGAGAAACTCTTTTTTCAATTGTTGAATTAAATGACTCAACCACTTTCTGAATATCATCCTCAAGAGATTTTCTATTGTCTTCACTGAGTCCATCTTTTTCCATCCTCTTAGCATCATCCATCGCAGTCTTTCTTATCGCGCGGATACCAACTTTTGCATCTTCACCTTCTGCTTTAGCTACTCTTACTAATTCTCTTCTGCGTTCCTCTGTCAGGGGAGGAATATTAAGAATTACAATTTCCCCATTATTCTGTGGGTTCAAACCTAAATTTCCATTTTGAATAGCTTTTTCAACATCAGTGATCATCTGTTTTTCAAATGGTTGAACAAAAATAGTTCGAGCATCTGGGGTAGAAACATTTGCAACTTGAGTTAACTTTACAACACTACCATAATATTCAATATTTATACCTTCAAGCATTGCTGGATTCGCGCGACCAGCTCGCAGCTTAAGTAATGCTTTATCCAAAAAAGAAATAGGCTTTTCCATATCCTCTTCCAGTGTCATTAGGAGCATTTCAATTTCTTCTTCCATTTAATAAAAAGTAAATTATTGTGTTACTAAAGTTCCAATATTATCACCTTTAACAATACTCAATAAGTTACCGGGCTTGTTCATATCAAATACGACAATTGGTAGCTTGTTTTCATTACTCAGCGTAAATGCAGTTAAGTCCATAACATTTAGACCTCTTTTAAAGACTTCTTCAAAAGAAATAGTATCATACTTTTTTGCAGATGAATTCTTTTCAGGGTCAGAATCATAAATTCCATCTACTCGCGTGCCCTTTAAAATAACATCGGCCTGTATTTCAATCGCCCTGAGAGTAGCTCCTGTATCCGTTGTGAAATAGGGGTTACCTGTTCCTGCAGCAAAAATAACTACTCTCCTTTTTTCAAGATGTCTAATGGCTCGCCTTCGAATAAATGGTTCACAAATTTTGTCCATCTCAATAGCTGAAGATAATCTAGTTTGAACACCTACTGATTCAAGAGAAGATTGCAATGCTAAACCATTTATGACTGTAGCTAACATCCCCATGTGATCCGCTTGCACACGGTCCATTCCTTTACCCGCAGCTTTTAGTCCTCTGAAAATATTTCCTCCGCCAATCACTATTCCAAGTTCTACACCGGTTGCAACAACAGTTTTAATCTCCTCAGCATATTTCGCTAGCCTCTCCGTATCTAATCCAAAAGGTTTATCTCCCATTAAGGCTTCACCACTTAGTTTAAGAAGTATTCGATTGTATTTCATAATATGATATTCATCCAAAGATAGGATTGAAATGGACTCATTTTATATGAAAAGATAGCGGAACTATTTTCTTAGGTGCGCGATTCTAAATTTTTTAGGGCTTTTGGGTCATTTAAACACCAAGACCTACTCTTTTGTAGCCTGTTACCTTAGCTCCTTCTTCAATAGCTTTTACATAAGCCTCAACCGTCTGCTTACTGTCTTTTATATAAGCTTGGCCTGTAAGGGTGTTTTCTTTAAAAAATTTGCCCAATTTACCCTGTGCAATTCTATCAATCATTTCTTCTGGCTTCCCCTCTTGACGAACTTGATCGCGCGCAACCTCAAGCTCTCTGTCTATTAAATCCGATGGTACGGAATCTTTATCCAGTGCTACAGGATTCATAGCCGCAACCTGCATAGCAACATTCTTAGCAGCTTCCTTCGAATCCACATTAAGTGATGCAAGAGTTGCTAATTTATTCCCAGCATGAATATAGCTTGAGACACAATCACCACTTAGCTTTTCAAAAGAAGCAAGTTCTAATTTTTCGCCAATCACGCCAGTTTGTTCTGACAATTTATCTGCAACTGATAATCCTGGTTCGAACTCTAGAGACAGCAATGCATCAAGATCTGAGGGAAAGCCTAATAAAGCAACTTTTGCAAAATTATTTGCCAACTCGACAAACCCTTCATTTTTAGCAACAAAATCTGTTTCACAATTTAAACTGATAATTATACCATTTTTTGCATCTGGACTTGTTAATGAAATTACAGCACCTTCTGTAGCCTGCCTGTCCGCACGTTTCGCAGCCACTTTTTGACCACGTTTACGAAGAACATCAATTGCCTCTTCAAAATTCCCATTTGCCTCGGTCAATGCATTTTTACAGTCCATCATACCTGCTCCCGTCGTTTTGCGGAGCTTATTAACATCTGCAGCAGTAATTGCCATGATTTATTAGTTCTATGATTAATTCTTACAGGTTGAAAAGCAAATTCTTTTCAATTCTTTTATTCAGCTTCTTTAGAAGGAGTTATCTCTGTTTTTTCTTGCTCGGCAACTTTAGCAGTCGCTTTTTCTAATTTCTCTTGACCAGCCTTTTCTTTTTCTACTTTGCGCTGAGCTAAGGCATCTTTAATTCCAACTGATATGTAATCCATTATCAAGGAAATTGATTTCTGGGCATCATCATTTGAAGGAATAACATAATCGACCAATTGAGGGTTAGAGTTAGTATCTACTAAAGCAAAAACAGGTATTCCAAGATTGCGAGCTTCTTCCACAGCAATGTGCTCTCTCAAAATATCAACCACAAACAAGGCGGCCGGAAGACGACTCATATCAGAAATCGAACCTAAATTTTTCTCTAATTTTGCACGCTGACGATCTACTTGAAGACGCTCACGCTTTGAAAGAGTCATAAACCGACCATCCTCTTTCATTTTATCAATGTTAGTCATCTTTTTAATTGCCTTACGTATAGTCACAAAATTTGTAAGCATACCACCAGGCCAACGCTCCGTGATAAAAGGCATATTTAAAGATTTAGCTACTTCAGCAACAATTTCTTTTCCTTGTTTTTTTGTCGCGACAAAAAGTATTTTTCTGCCAGACCCAGCAATTTTAGCTAGGGCATCCGCAGCATGACGCATTTTAATTTGGGTCTTTTGCAAATCGATAATGTGAATACCATTTCGCTCCATGAATATATATGGTGCCATATTGGGATTCCATTTTCGTGTGAGGTGACCAAAGTGGACTCCTGCGTCAAGTAATTTTTGAATTTCGGGCGTATTTGCCATTTTTATTGGGTTTACATTCACTAAAAACAACTAGATAGTAGCGCAGTGCGGTCTAAATAGTTTGGATACTAAACCAAAAGCTCTGAGCGCATTAACGCTTAGAGAATTGGAAACGTTTACGAGCTTTCTTTTGACCGAATTTCTTACGTTCAACCATACGAGGGTCTCTGGTCATGAGACCGTCAGGTTTTAATGTTAGTCTAAAGTCTGGATTAATAGAAACTAAAGCTCTCGATATACCTAAACGAATTGCCTCAGCTTGTCCTGTTACGCCGCCACCAACTACACTGACTTTTACATCATATTGACCTGCCGTGTCAGTCAATGCAAATGGTTGATTAACCTTATATTGTAGCATTGTGGTTGCAAAGTAATTAGTCAAGTCTCGATTATTAACAGAGACATTTCCTTTACCTTTTTTCAAATAGACTCGAGCTATAGATGTTTTTCGACGGCCAATGGCGTGAGTTGTAGACATAAAATTAAACTTATGCGTTAATTATAGTTGGTTGTTGAGCATCATGGGTATGTTCGTCACTTGCAAAAACATGCATGTTTCTGAACAATACGCGCCCTAATCTATTCTTCGGTAGCATTCCACGAACAGCATGCTCTAAAACACGTTCAGGCACTTTAGTCATCTCCTGAGCTGGAGTACTAAACCGCTGTCCAGAAGGATAACCTGTGTACCGAACATATTGTTTTGTATCCATTTTGGAGCCTGACATTGTCACTTTTGATGCGTTTATCACAACAACATTATCTCCACAATCAGCATGTGGAGTAAAATTTGTTTTGTGCTTTCCTCGGAGGCGAATGGCTATTAAAGAAGCCACACGTCCTAATGATTTACCATTACAATCGATGATAATCCACGATTTTTCGGCAGTTGCCTTGTTGGCAGAAATTGTTTTATAACTAAGCGTATCCACTATTGAGCGATATTTTTGGGGCTGCGAAGATAGACATAATTATATCAATATGCCAAGCCTAATACAACCACTTTAAATAAAGTAACTTGCAGATGATCTAAATAAGATTTTCATGAACTCATCCAAACTCCTTATATCACTAGTCTGCATCGTTTTTCATTCGCATTTTTTTTATGTTTCTGCTCAAAATATTTTACCCTGCGGAACCGATGAAAGTTTAGCTGATGAAATATCCAGGGATCCCGAAAGACAAGAAAAATTATTTGAAACAGAAAGATTGATTGAAACTTATTTAGCATCGAATTCCGTCTCCACTGCTGAGCAGCTACATATAATACCGGTAGTCGTTCACATTATTTATTCCAATCAAAACGATAACATTGAGAATGCACAAGTCCATGATGCGATAAGCATCTTAAACGAAGATTCCCGAAGAACAAATCCTGACACTTCGAATCTTAGAAACATATTTAAGTCCGTAGCAGCAGATCTGGAGGTTGAATTTAGACTTGCTAAAAAAGATCCAAACGGAAAATGTACAAATGGAATTACCAGAACTCAAAGTAATTTATCATTAGCTGCAAATAATAATGTAAAATCACTAATTGGTTGGGATAATAAAAAATATTTAAATATTTGGGTGGTCAGAAGCATTAATCTTTCTGGAGTTACCGGCCCTGGAATTGTTCTAGGTTATGCAGCATTCCCTTACAATAATATTCCTGGTACTTCTGATGGAATTGTTATCCGACATCAAAACTTTGGGAGTGTAGGAACTGCTCAAGCGGATCGTCATAGAACTCTTACCCATGAAGTAGGGCACTACTTAAATTTATATCACACCTTCCAAGGTGGATGCAGTAGCGGAGATAATTGTTTCGACACTCCTCCTGTTACAACCTCAAGCGCTGGATGCAGTAGCAATCAAAATACATGCTCGAATGATAATCCAGATCTACCGGATATGATTGAGAATTATATGGACTACACAGATGACGATTGCATGAACACTTTTACTCAAAATCAAAAACAAAGGACCAAAGCCGTTCTAAACGTCTTTAACCTCAGAGGTAGTTTAACAACTGCATCGAATCATTTCGTCACAGGAATAAATCAATCTGCAACATTTAATTGTGATCCAGTAGCAGATTTCCTAGTAAACAAAACATTAATCTGCTCTGGAGAGCAAATTCAGATAACTGAGAATTGCGCATACCAGTTACCTCCAAGTTTTCATTACACCATTTCTGATCAGAACAATGGGAATCAGCAGCATGTGATTATTGGAAGCCCGCTTTTAACATTTAATAGCCCAGGCCTTTATGATGTTAAACTTGAAATACAAAACTCTCATGGGCAAAGCACAAAACAATACTCTGAACTTATAACCGTTCGACCTCAAGGAGGAGTAACATATTCCCCTCTGTTTTCTGCGACAATGGAAAAGTCATTACCTAATGATATTTGGACGAGATTGGATAATGGCGATAATATAAAGTGGAATCGAACATCAATAGCTTCAAAACAGGGTTTATATTCGTATTATCTAGAAAATTTTAACGTTCCTACCGGCGGCGCAGGGGATGCTCTCATTGCTGGACCAATAACATTGAACAATCCTAGTGCGCTTCAATTAAAATTCAATCATGCTTTTGCTCGAAAACAAACAAATAATACTGATAAATTAAGTATCTCTACAAGCACCGATTGTGGAAATAGTTGGACACTTAGAAAAGTCCTTCCTACTTTCCAACTTGGGATTTCCAATCTATATCCGAGCAGCCCCTATGTGCCTGGGAATAATGATTGGATAGAAACCACTCTAAACCTTAACAGCCTTAGCTCTGCCAATTCAATAATGATAAAATTTGAAATGTCGAACGGTGGTGGTAACAATGTTTATATCGATAATTTAAATCTAAGCTTTACAATAAATAACCTTGAATCCTCATCAATAAAATCCTTGAAGGTTTATCCAAATCCAAGTAACAACAATACACAGATTCAAACACCTGGAAACGGTGATCTCTATATTATTGATGCATTAGGAAGGATAATTCAAAAATATGAAAATGTTAGGTCCATTATTACTCCTCAAGGAATACCAGCAGGATCTTATATGGCTGTCTTTAGAGGGGCTACAGGAGAGAATCAACAAGTCCGATGGACAAACATTCCCTGAGCTAGAGGTCTTCTTTTTTCGGATTAAATTCTAACAAATATGTGTCTGGATTAGGTAATTGCAGGATAAGATTAAAACGCTCAGGGAATTCTTGAATTACTGGAAGCAGGTATCTACCAACAGAAGAATAACCTAGCTGATCAACAACTACATGGGTTATTCCTAATTCTTCTAGACGAAGAATAAAGTCATCTTTATCAATTAAAGAAGGAATTCTAGAGCTTGTTTTAGAAGAATACAAATAAAAAAGTGAAGGCTTAACAGTACAGACAATTGAACTTTCAGGAATGCTATTACGTACATAACGACTGACATTAAAATAATTTGCATATTCAATAGGCAATTCGGCCTGACTATCGGCTCTCATGTTTCCTAAAAAGGATAGAGGCATAAAGCCAACTAGGGCAATTAAGTAAATACTTTGGAGTCTTATAGATCCAAAAAATTTTAACTGAATCCAGTTCAGCGAAATTGATAATCCGACTACTGTGGCCAAAAGCAAAAAAGGAATCAGTGGAAGCATAAATCGAACACCAAACCAAACTGATGGCCATAACAACAAAATAAATATTGAAGCTAACAGATATCCAAACCACATCATTTTGAGCTTAGGCATTTTAATAGTACCTACAGTTATTAGAATTACAATAATTAAACCATAAATAAAATAACCTTGAGGCTCTTCAGAACTGTAAATAATTTGAAAATTTGGAAATAACCCATTAGGTATCTCTTGGTTCAAGTATCTAAAAAAGTTTTCTAGTATTCTATCTATCCAACCTGAAAAACCAAGTATACCCTCTTCCGGCCTGTAAGGATTGACCTGAACCAACTGCGTTAGATAAGAATTACCACCTAAGGCTTTACCCCTAAGAAACCAAGGAAGAGATAAAATAATAAACCCAGCTCCGAAAGCGATTACTTCCTTCAACTTCTTTTCAAATAACATGTAAAGAACCACCCCTGCTATTAAAGCCAATCCTGCCGTGCGAATATGATATGAAATAGTGCAAAGAATGACCAAAGACAAAAACCATTTTGACTTCCAAAAAGGAATTTCTTGTTCATTCCATTTTATCAAACAACTCAGAGAAGCCAAAGAAAAAAATAGGAATGACATTTCACTCATCATAATCGTTGATGACCGCAATAAATGCCCATTCACCAGAGTGAATCCCAAAGTCATCCATGCTAATGATTTACTTTTTGTCATACTTTCGAATATTCGATGAAGCATTAATAGCGAGAAAAAAAAGAAAAATCCATTAATGATTTTTAAAAACGTAAAATCATCGGAAAAAATCATTAACATAGAAATAATAGCGGGATAACCTGGAGGAAAATGATTGGCTGTTGTTGCGCCTGGAAGGTGTAAATCTGAATAGCCTTGACCGGTATGTAAAGATTGGCCAAGAATAAAATACCCGGCATTATCTCCGCCGACGTCTAGCTTGGCGTCAAAAATAGCAGTGTAAACGCACAGAAACCCTATAAATATCCATAAATCTGAAATTCGAAAAGGGTTTTTGAACATGTTGTGAAATTAACCGTTTTTTTACAATGGTTCAAGTTGATTCGATTTCCAGTAATAAAATTAAACCATACTAATTTAGTCGGAATTAGTATATTTGCACTCTACTAAAACTGAAAACATAATCTTTTTACAAAAAACCCTGTGATTATTATTGATAGCATTTATATTTTCACTCATTTTAATTGAAATTATATCCTAATCTTATTTCAGAATTGATATGAAATCATCCACAAATATTGTTAAGCAAGTATATGAAATTGATGTTTTATCTCGTGAAAATATTATGAATCAGAAAGGACTGGTATTGTGGTTCACAGGGCTTAGTGGAAGTGGGAAAAGTACATTAGCAAATGAGGTAGAAACTCAATTATACCAAAACCAAAAACATACATTTCTTCTAGATGGTGACAACCTAAGACATGGCCTTAATTGTGATCTTGGATTCAGTGATATTGACCGAAAAGAAAATATAAGGCGGGTAGCTCATGTTGCCAACCTTATGGCTGACGCAGGTCTGATTGTCTTATCCGCTTTTGTTAGCCCATTCCATTCTGACCGCCTTGAAGCATCAAAAATAATTGGAAAGAACAGGTTTATTGAAATATTTGTTGATTGTCCTCTAAGCATCTGCGAATCAAGAGATGTAAAGGGACTTTATTCTAAAGCCCGTAAGGGAATCATCTCGGATTTTACAGGGATTTCTTCTCCTTTTGAAGCCCCAATAAATCCGACAATAAAAGTTGAAACTGATACCATGGATCTCAAAGTTTGCGCAAAAAAAATTATTTCTTTTATATCTCAATACCATGTATGACCATTTAGACGAATTAGAATCGGAAGCGATGTTTATAATTCGAGAAGTATATGCTCAGTTTGAAAATCCAGGAATCCTTTTCTCTGGAGGAAAAGATTCAATAGTGATGAGCCATTTGGCAAGAAAAGCATTTTTCCCAGCCAATATTCCTTTTCCACTCATTCATGTCGATACTGGACATAATTTCCCTGAAGCTATTGAATTCCGTGATGAATTTGTTAAAAAAATGAAAACACAACTCGTAGTGGGGCTGGTTCAAGATTCTATTGATAGCGGAAGTGTGCAAGAAGAATCTGGTTCGATGGCCAATCGCAATAGACTACAAACAATTACTCTTCTTGAAACCATAGAAAAAAATAAATTTGACTGCCTAATGGGTGGCGCAAGAAGAGATGAGGAAAAAGCAAGGGCAAAAGAACGCTTCTTTAGTCACCGTGACGATTTTGGACAATGGGATCCTAAAAACCAACGGCCCGAATTATGGAACCTTTTTAATGGGAAAAAACTTCAAGGAGAGCATTTTAGAGTATTTCCAATCTCAAATTGGACCGAAATGGATATTTGGCACTACATCAGAAGAGAGAAGATTGAATTGCCAGAGCTATATTTTGCTCGAAAAAGAAATGTCATTTGGCGGAGTAATTCATGGCTTCCTGTCAGTTCATTTATAAATCTTAAACCTTCAGAACTACCTCAAGAAAAGATGGTTAGATTTAGAACCCTCGGCGATATAACTATTACAGGCGGAATAGAATCTGAAGCTACTGAATTAAACGATGTTATTCATGAAATTGAAACCTCTAGACAGACAGAACGAGGGAATAGAGAAGATGATAAGAGAAGCGAAAACTCAATGGAGGACAGAAAAAAAGAAGGATATTTCTAATAATTAGATTACGATTTAAACTATGAATTTATTGAGATTTACTACTGCAGGTTCAGTAGATGATGGAAAATCTACACTTATTGGACGACTATTATATGATTCAAAGAGTGTATATATAGATCAAATGGAGTCAGTAGAAAGAACTAGTAGACGTAAAGGACTTGATAAAATTGACTTTAGTCTTCTAAGTGACGGTTTAAAGGATGAAAGAGAGCAGGGAATCACAATCGATGTTGCCTATAGATACTTTTCAACTCCAGCTCGAAAGTTCATAATTGCCGACACACCGGGACATATTCAATATACCCGAAATATGGTTACGGGAGCGTCAACTGCAGATGCTGGACTGATATTGATAGATGCACGTCAGGGAGTTGTTGAACAAACACGAAGGCATAGTTTCATCGCGGGTTTATTAAGAATTCCCTCAGTTATGGTGTGCATTAACAAGATGGATTTAGTTGATTTTAATCAAAAATGCTATGATCAAATAGTATCAGATTTTGAAGCTGTGAAAAATTCCTGTAATCTAAGAGATGTTGAATTTATTCCTATATCAGCTCTTTTGGGTGATAATATTGTTGATCCAAGCAAGAATATGCCTTGGTATAGTGGTCCCACTTTATTGAATCATTTAGAAACATTAAAAATCCATGATTCCACAATAATAAATTCTTTTAGGATGCCAATTCAAAACGTAATAAGGCCTCATTCAAATGAATACCATGACTATCGGGGTTATTCAGGCAGAATTGCTTCTGGACAATTAGCATTAGGTGATTTGGTTACTATCTACCCATCGAATAAATCTAGTGTCGTAAAAGGGATATTTAGAGGTGACCTATCTCTGGAAAAGGCATTAACAGGAGACAGTGTTGCTATATCACTAGAGGATGATATTGATATAAGCAGAGGAGACACACTGTGCAGTGGTGATGCCCCATCTATAGACGCAAAATTAAATGCAACTATTTGTTGGTTAGGCAATGAACCACAAAGGTTAGGATCAAAATATATCCTGAGGCAAGGAACGAATGAAACGAATTCTATGATAACGGAAATCAAGGGTCTTTTAAATATTGAAACCTTAGATTTTGAAACTTTTAAAGGGCCATTATGTTCAAATGAAATTGCTCAGATAAGTTTAAAATCAACGAAAGTTATAGTTCATGATGCTTATTCTAAGAATCGAGTTACTGGGTCATTTATATTGATAGATAATGCCACTGGATCGACCGTTGCAGCAGGCATGATTTTATAAAAAAAATTATTTAAAAATCCTTTGACTAATTTACACTACCTGCTTTTTAAAAAACCCAAACTTCAGACTAAAGTTTTAACCTCAGAGAAAAGTGAAGCATAGAGAAAAAACTAATCCTTCATTTTACTTTTGATATTAGAAACGAAAAAATATTTCATGAATTGTTTAATTTTTCCATTACAAAACTTAACAGACCAATAAATTTATATATTTATACTAGTTCTAAATAATATATTCTCCTTTCCAAAATCATTCAATGTTTAATAAGCAAGTCGAATTCCTAAAATTAGTCCAGCAGAGAATTCCAGAGCATCTTAATGCTGTCGAAACTTTGAGCGTGATTTTAGGAATTGGTAATGACTCTACATATAGACGGCTAAGAGGGGAAACAGCATTGACATATGAAGAGTCTTTTAAACTTGCTGATCATTTTGGCCTTTCATTAGACAGTGTTGGTATAGATGCCCTAAAGCGTGTAGATTTTGATGCTGGAATGCCTATTGAAAAAATTGATGACTATGAAGCCCATTCAAATAGAATCATGGATAGAATGCTTCGATTTGAACATTACGGCAATGATTCACACATGTATTATTTCGCCTTAGATTTCCCTCTATTTTATATTTATCAATACCCTTCACTTTTAAGGCTAAAATCTTTTTACTGGGGAAAGAGCATCTTGGGTCTACCTGAAATGGTCGATTTAACTTATAACGATTACGAAATAACTGAGGAAAGAAATAAACGAGATTTAAATATTATGCGAAGCTATTCTTGGATACCATCGACAGAGATATGGACAAATACAAGTTATGTTGCAACTCTCAAACAATTACAATATTGTTGGGAAACTGGCACGATAAACAAACAAAAAGATGCATTAGACATTCTGAACGAACTCGAAGCGTTACTTGAGGTTATGCGAATCCAATCAGATACTGGGAAAAAAATAAACCCCATTACAGGAGAGTCTACGGGTGCAGATTTTCATTGGTACATAAGTGATTTGTCCGTAGGAAATAATGCTGTTCACATAAGAAGTGAAAACAATTCACATACTTTTTTAAGCTTCAACACATTCAATTTTATTGAAACTAGTAACGCAGCTTTCAATAAACAGACCAAAAACTGGCTAGATAATTTTCTAAAAAGATCCCTACTGGTAGGTCCAGTTGCGATGGGGAAAAGGGATCAATATTTGAATAAATTAAGAGGTCAAATTGATTCCATTCGAAGCGTTATTCTTAGTGAAGAAGAAACTCTTCTTTAGATAGAGTTTAGTTAAATTTTTTAATGAAAAACGTGTTTTATTTCTTAAAAAGTAAAAAGTCCAATGAAAATCTTCCGTTCCCAAAAACTGAAACAAGAACTGCGCAAAAAAGATAAAGTTGCGCGGTATCCATTTGGATTAAAAACATGGTATCATGTTTTATAAAAGCAGCTACAATCATTATTATTGCAACTACAACCCCTCCTATTCTCCCAAATAGTCCAAGAGCAATAAGCGCTCCACCAATGACTTCTCCCCATCCAGCAATAATTGCTAAAAATTCAGGAAAAACCCATCCAGCTTTGGTTAAACTATCAATGAATTTTTGAGAAACAGGAAAGTCTTTTATCTTTCCAAGGCCCGCATCAATTGCCATGGTATAGCCAATATGAAAACGAAACAAAAAATATATTAATTCTTGAAAAATAGACTTTCCAATGCGAATCGGCGGAGGAAACAAGAGTTTTTTCATAGTTAAAATTTAGTGCAATAATTTATTGCGAGCTTGTGAAAAGCATCAGATAAAATAGAAGTTATATGATTTTTTCTCCGATCATATATTGCGCGCCCATCTACTTCATATATTGGGGTTAATTCACCCATTGAGCCTGTTCCAAAAGCTTCATCCGCCGAGTATAATTCTGTCAAGCTAATATTTCTTTCTCTGACATCAATATTTAAATCTTTGGCTGTCTCAATAATGAGTGCGCGCGTTATTCCATGAAGACAAGCATCTGGATGCGGTGTATGAAGAACATTATCCTTGACAATAAAAATATTTGTTCCATTCATCTCTGATATAAATCCATAATTATCAAGCATCAAAGCATCATCTGCTCCGGCATGATTTGCTTGAATCTTTGCTAGAATATTATTAATTAAATTATTATGATGAATTTTAGAATCTAAATTCATGGGACTATTTCTTCGAATTGAAGAAGTGATTATTTTTATACCCTTATCGTTATCGTAAACAGGAGGCTTCCACTCTGCAAGTACGATTAAAGTGGATCCATAAGAGTTTAGTCGTGGATCCATACCGGATGTTATCTTTTCTCCCCTTGATAGGGTTAATCGAATATGAATATCATCTGTCATTTGATTAACCCGCAACGTTTCAAAAATTGCATTTTTGATAAATTCACGAGAAGGAATATCTGAAAAAGCCATAGCTCTCGCAGAGTCTTCTAATCTATCTAAGTGGCGGTCAAGGCAAAAGACTCCGTGCCTATATACCCGAATACCCTCCCAAACTGCATCTCCACCTTGAACGGATGAATCAAAAACAGAAACCATTGCGTTCTTTCTATCCACCAGTTTGTCCTTAATCCAAACTTTTATTGAAGCATTCCGGTCATCATATTTTTGAAGCATGTGAATTTATTTATTTAATAAAAGTAATGGAAAAGAAAACTGCTCAACTCATAATGAGAAATTGAATTCCAAAAACCTGCTGACCTCAATTATTTTCTTCATTACTCAAAGATAATGCGATCACGATGCAGCTCATTGTAGAATGGTACAGCCTTTATTTCAATATCGGAATATTTAGGCACTAAAGACGGACCTAATTCAGTGCCTTTTCCAAAAGCAGCAGTCTTGTGGACATTTGAATACCAATGAGGCCACCATGTCCCATCATATTCTTTTTCTCCTCTTGGCCAAGAAAGCATTTCTGAATAAAATGTTATCCCCAGAGCATCGCATATAATTGGGAAAGTCTTATTGGGATCTGAGAGCATTTCATCACTGTCAACAATGATTTTTCGACCAGGTAACTTTTGAATACTTCTCCATTGATTGATTTGCTCAACAATCCCAATATCCGAAAGAGTTAAATCAGGAAGGACTTTAGCAAATGACCGTATTACTTTTCGCGGGTGTCGTATCCAAAAAACATGAACTGCATTTGAAGCCCAATGCCAAGGAACATCTATCATATGGTGAGCCATATTTTTTAAATATATCTCTTCCTTGTCTGCTGAACGAATAAATTCATGAATTCGCTCTATGGCTCCATCTGAACTATTTGGATAAGAATTTAACGTTTTCTCTCGACCTGGGTGCTTTAATCCTGTTCTTTTCAAAAATGAAGCATAAAATGGCTCATCAATAACAAAACAATTAGGTCTTTGAGCAAAGGAATACATCAAAGCCGTACTAATGTTTCTAGGACCAGATATAGCGTGAATTATTTTAGGCTCATTCATATAACAATGATACAAAGAGCACAGCCACTAGGATATAATTAAAATCATATGAGTTTAAACTAGCTTACTCATATTCATCGGAACTTCCATTAAAAGGATTTTAGCTCCCTTAGACGCAAATATATTTATATTCTCAATATTCCAGATGCCGAATCCATCTCTCTTTTCTAACAACTGTTTTCCGACTAAAGCTTGGCCTTCAATGATGAAAATATATATACCATTAGAGGCTAAATTTAAATTGTAATTAACTTCTTTATCGCTATCAAATTCAGCCATACTAAACCATGAATTTTGATGAATCCATACACCCTGATCATTTTGATTAGGAGATAAAATCTGATAAAATTCATTTTTAACCTCGATATCCTCGAGCGAAAGTTGATCATAACGGGGAGTCACATTCTTCTTGTTTGGAAACAGCCAAATTTGCAACACTTTCACTGCGTGATCCTCATTTGAATTAAATTCACTGTGAGTGATACCTGTCCCTGCACTCATTACTTGGACATCTCCGTTTTTAATAATCGTTCCATTGCCCATATTATCCTTGTGGGCTAAGGCACCTTCTAGAGGTATTGTTATAATCTCCATATTATCATGTGGGTGTGTTCCGAATCCCTTACCCCCAGAAATAGAGTCATCGTTTAATACTCTGAGAACCCCAAAATGCATTCTATTTGGATTATGATAATTAGCAAAACTAAATGTATGGTTAACCTTTAACCATCCGTGGTCTTGGCTCCCACGTGTGTTTGCTTTGTGTAAAACAGAAGAGTCGCTCATTTTTTCAATATTTGGAATGTGATTAAGTTCTAAACAATTTTATTCTTTTTTTTTCGAACATGAATTTTTAAAAGTCTTTTTGATTCTTTTTTTACCATATCATTTTTCCTAAGCTCCCAAAGTTGTTTTTTCACTTGAGTCGTGGATAATTCATATGAAATTATAGGTGATTTGTATATCTCAGGAATACTATTATCAATCAAATCAATCTCGGTAAGCTTCCATGGTTCATGAATAAATGCACTATCGATTTTTGATAATTCTGGAACCCATTTCCTTATGAAATTTCCATCTAAATCTTTCTCCTTTGATTGTTTCACAGGATTATATACTCTGATCGCATTTATACCTGTTACCCCAGCTTGCATTTGGAATTGAGGATAATGAATACCTGGCTCATAATCTAGAAATAGTTGGGCTAAATGATAAACTCCTCTGCGCCAATCTTGCTCCAGATAATGGCATAAAAAAGAAACCAGCATCGCACGCATTCTAAAATTAAGCCATCCATTATCAATTAAACAGCGCATGCATGCATCAACTAGTGGAAATCCTGTTTGACCCTTTTTCCATTGATCCAATAAAAAATCATTATTCGGATAATTCATTTGCTCATACCCATGATTAATGCAAATTTCCTCGTAGGAACAATCCACTTCAAACTTTTGAATAAAATGTGAACGCCATTTTAATCTCGTGAGAAAAGAATCAAAATTCCTCTTATTCATTTCATATTCTTCTGAATTCTTTACACGCTGAAATATCTGCCTAGAAGTTATATTCCCCCAAGAGAGGTACGTCGAAATTCTACCACAAGAATATCTGCTTTTTTCTGGTTTAGATATGTTCTTATTATATTCTTTAGCCCGATTGCTTATGAAAGAGTCCAAATACTTAAATGCGTAATCTTCTCCTGCAGGTTGAAATTGCGTGGGGTAAGATCTAAGAAATGAAAACTCTTCGATATCAAAATCAAATGGCGTAGTCGATAAATCAAATTTATTTTTCTTGAATTCATTGGAAATAATCTTTGAATTTGCATATTCAAACCAATGCTTGTCCCAACCTTTTCTATTGGTGATACCCCTTTTAACTGACTGACTTTGGAACTCTCTCCATTTAATCGACTTCTCAATAAATAATTCGGCAATTTTTTTATCTCTATCCCAAGTGGTTTTTATCCCACTTTCCTGATAAGAAAAAACCGTGTCTACCTCATATTTTTCTGATAAGAACTCAAAAAAAATATCCGCATCAGCATGAAAAATATGGACCTTTCTATTGAATGGAATCAGATTTTTATTCATTTTACTAATGGAATTATAAATGAAATGCTGATGCCTAGAACTATAATCGGGATAGTTAATCTGTTTGGGCTCAAATAAATAAACAACTATGTAGTCTTCACCTAATTTTTCCGCACCATAAAAACCAGCATGATCGCTGGTACGCAGATCTCTTTTGAGCCAAACTACATTTAAACTTTTCTTTATGTTCGACATTTTCAATTATACTAAGCGTAAAAACCAATAAAAGTTTAATCTTATCGAGATGAAACCACCGCTTCTTAAATAGGTTTTTTATTAGACCTTAAAGACCTTAGTTTCAGATTCTTTAAAAATAACTGCCAAATCTTGAATTATGAAAGAAATTGAACCCATTAACATAATGAATAAGTTTTCATTATTCAATGAAGAATGGACTCCTAAAATTATCGGTGAACTTAATAATCAGCAGGTAAAGATCTGTAAACTTAAAGATGATTTTGTTTGGCATAGTCATGAAAATGAGGATGAACTTTTTATGGTTTTTAAAGGGACACTTTTAATTGATTTTAGAGATGGAAGAACAGTCGAGATAAAAAAAGGAGAAATTTTAATTATTCCAAAAGGAATAGAGCACAGACCCCATACTAATGGAGAAATCGTATTTAACCTATTATTTGAACCAAAGACAACATCGCATACTGGTAATGTTCAAACTGACGTGACAGTCAAACAATTGGATTGGATTTAAAAAATAAAAGCCCACTCAAATGAGTGGGCTTTTATTTTCGTGGGCAATACAGGATTCGAACCTGTGACCCCCGCCCTGTCAAGGCGATGCTCTAAACCAACTGAGCTAATTGCCCGAAGGATGCAAATGTACATTTAAACGCAGACATGATACAACATGTAGTTTAGCGATTAAATATGTGTTTGAAACATCTAATCCTTTAAAAGGATTCATATTCTGTTAGCTCAATTTTCCTTGCCCTGCGGTATATGTTTTCACGAATATTAAACCAGAATAAATTATAATCTGCCCTATGGTAATCCTCCCAAATAAAGAACCAGCCCACAGGGCCTTTAAGTTTTTGAATTCTTAATAATCCATCATCAATTTTAGATACTAAGCCCTTACGTAAGATCCTCTTGCCATTTGGATACATCGCCCCTTTATGAAATCTACGCTTTGCAGCAGAGACATTTGAGCTCCACGTCAGAGGGTTTACGACACCAATATGATCACCATATGGTTTACGCTTAAAATCTTTACCACAACTCCTCCAAGACATCCAGCAATTTATATCTTCAGGATCATCACAAATTGGCAAATCACCCATCTCTTCAATTCCGACCCACCCACCAACAAGAAAGGCTACTAGCATTCTATTTCTAAGCTCACGATTTACCATTAAGTACTCCTTAATCAACCGCTTTAAATGTCCAGTGCCTTGACTATGGCCCGCAACGATAAATGGCCCTTCTGGATTTTCTTTCAAGAAAAACTTAAAAGCACGAAACACGTCATTGTAAGCCGTATCATATGCAGTTTTCGCATTTTTTTGCTCAGCAGCAGATGTTTGGACATACCCTGCATACATCATCTGGCGATAATGAGGCGCCCATATGGGACCTAAATCATTGAATACAGCCGCCTGAAACGCTAAAGGAAGTCTATTGTCATTTCGATATGACGCATCAAATATGTCAGCGTTCCATGTTTTTCCTTCAAAATAAATAGTGGGGTAAACAAAAAATGTTGGAATCGAGCCCTGTAGATCACCGTAAGACTCTCTATTTTTCTTATCAATTCGCTCACTACTTTTATATATGATGTCACTAGGATCTTCAATTTTAGGGTGTGAAGCCCAGGAAGAAATTTTTGAATAGTCAGGAGAAGAAGGCATGGGCTCAAGTTCTATTTTATTTTGCCCCAGCAAAAAATAATGCGAAACAAAAACGAGAAAAAATATAAGATTCTTAGTCATTACAATGAGATACCTTTATAAAGCTACTTCAATTTTCCACGTGGACTTTACATGACCAATGTGATGCTCGCCATGCCACGCAAAATATTGTAGGACCTCTGATAGTGGAACTCCTCGATCAAGCTCGGGATGGAAATACATTTTTTCGAAATCTTTTCTATCCAAAGAATCCCAAAATCGATTCCAGCGATAATGAACGCCATGTAAAATATCCATCGAAGCCCCAATATTAACATCTCCCGCGTCCTCTAATAGAGCCCATACCTTTTCATCATAGGGTTTTACATGAGGAAGATTCTCGGTGTATGCCATTTTGCATCTCGAGTATGAGTTTAGATGACTATCGGCCAAATGATGAATCACTTGACTGCGAGTCCAACCCTCAGGTCTGTAGGGTGATTGAAGAAGTTCATCTTCAGTAATATCGATTGCTAACTGTAATTTATTTGGCATGTCTGAGAGCGAGATCAGACATGAATCAATATCTGCATCAGAAATTTCTGATTTTAGTAAAAATCTACCAATAGGAAATCTTAGTTTTTCTAAATCCATAGATGATTTAATATTTATCAAAGCTAATTATAGGACAGTTAAAAATGTAATAAAAGATCAATATGACTCAATCTATTGGAACTGAAACAATCCCAAGTCAATTACAGTCGATTCAGCATCGGGTTTTTCATGAAAAAACCCCGCCATTAGATGACGGGGTTTTTGTGGGCCCGGAGGGATTTGAACCCCCGACCAAGGGATTATGAGTCCCCTGCTCTAACCACTGAGCTACGGGCCCTAAAATCTTAAACAGATTTAAGGATTGCAAAAGTAAGATATAGAAGTCAACTAGACTAGCTCTGGATAATCAAAAGATTAATTCAAATCCACCATAAAGAAGAAATAACCATAACAGACCTTTTAAAAGAAAAAATGTAAATAAAGCGATGGCTACAGGCTTCCCGGATTTTTTAATAAGTCCAGACCATCCTTCTTTTTTCAATATTGCTCGGTAAACTTTTAATCGCTTCATACGTTGACAAAAGTATAATCTTTAGGATCATAGGAATACCCTAAAAGGAAAAAATTTTTTAAAAAAATAAAATGTCCTAAAATTTTATTATGTCCGATATAGCTTAAATTTGAAGACTTTTTAAGAAAAAAGACAATGCCAGAATTAAGAGAAAATACCCCAATAAGATTCACTGAAATTTTTGATGGAATTGATCTTTTAGTTATCGGAAAACGGGCATCTTCTGCTCCAATAAAAATTGAGCTGAAAGCAAACGATATTTTTCTTCTCTTTGGAATGGATGGTGAGATCACTTTTCAGTTTGGACCTATGTATATGAGGCCTTTACCTGATGGCCAAAGTTTTTTCATCTACAATCCCAATAGCACATTAATTACCCAAGCAAGCTTTCCCAAAGAGCATCGCTTGACATGCATTAAAATTTCACTGAGTCGAATGCACTCCCTTTTTATTCGAGACGAACCGGATAATATTGAACTACCATTCTTGGGCGGCGCCCCGTTAAATCGACCTATTTATGATCAGAAATCTGTCGATTCAAATATGCGGATCTTGCTTGAACAACTTTTTCATAATCGCCTCAGTCCTAACGCCCAAAGAGTTGCGCATCTCGGGCAAATCATGGAAATACTGGGGCTTTATTTTCATAGTTCCGAACCCAATTTAGTTGCCTGTCCATTTCTAAAAGATGAAGACACGGTTCAAAAAATTCATCAGGCAAAATCAATAATGATGAATGAATGGAAAAATCCACCTACAATAAAGCAGCTATCAGAACAGACTGGATTAAACCAATACAGACTTAAAGCTGGATTTAAAGAAGTTTACGGAACGACAGTTTACGGGTATGCTATGGATACAAGACTTAATCATGCAAGACGGATGCTAAATCAAGGCGTTCAATCGGTAAACGATGTTGCTTTTAATATTGGGTATACCAATCCGAGCCATTTTATTGCAGCTTTCAAAAAAAAGTATGGAACAACACCAAGAAAGTACCGTATCTCACAATAATTATTCTATTACTCTATCTTCATTACTATGAAAAATCGACAAATACTCTTTTCTTTTCTCTTCCTAATTCCATATTTGATTTCAGCCCAAATAGAAAACAAAGTACTCGAAGGGATGTCGTTTCGAAATATTGGTCCAGCAGGAATGTCTGGAAGAATTACTTCAATTGACGTAGACCCTGGCAACCCTGATATAATATATGCTGGAAGTGCCTCGGGGGGGTTGTGGCGCAGCACCAATGCAGGGCAAAGCTGGAATTCTATCTGGGATGATCAACCTACAGCAGGAATTGGAGTGGTCAAGTTAGACCCTAACAATTCTGATGTTATATGGGTGGGGACGGGAGAAGGAAACCCCAGGAACTCGCAATCTAGCGGTGCTGGATTATTCAAAAGTATTGACGGAGGAAAAAGTTTTGATTTGGTAGGTCTAGAGAAAACCAAGCATATTCATAAAATAGTAATTGACCCAAGGAACTCTGATGTTGTCTATATCGCTGCATTTGGTGTTGCCTGGGGAGACACTAAAGAACGAGGGGTTTATAAGACGATTGACGCAGGCAAGTCATGGAAAAAAATCCTTTATAATAATGACCGAACTGGAGCTGCCGATTTAGTAATTGATCCAGCAAATCCCAATAAATTGTTCTGTGCGATGTGGGAATATAGAAGATGGCCTTGGTATTTTAAAAGTGGAGGAGAAGGATCAGGACTGTATATGACTTTAGATGCAGGAGAAAGCTGGAAAAAAATAACAGATAAGGATGGTTTGCCCGAAGGGGAATTAGGACGTATCGGTATCGCCGTTGCTCAAAGTAATTCAAAAACAGTTTATGCCTTGGTAGAAAACAAGAAAAAAAACGGCTTGTACAAAAGCACCGATGGTGGGTTCAAATGGAAGATGGTGAGTGAAGATGAAAACATCGGAAACCGACCATTCTACTATTCTGATCTGCATGTAGATCCATTTAATGAAAATACCATCTACTCATTGTGGAGCATTATGACTCGAAGTGATGATGGTGGTAAATCATGGCGTGTAATAGCCCCTTATTATAAAGTACATCCAGATCATCAAGCCCTTTGGATGGACCCCAGGCGTCCCGGACACATGATTGAAGGAAATGATGGCGGTATGAATATAACCTGGGACGGTGGATCTTCATGGCGTTTCATAGAAAACCTTCCCGTAGCCCAATTTTATCATATCAACGTAGATAATCAAAAACCTTATAATGTATATGGTGGAATGCAAGACAATGGCAGTTGGAAGGGTCCTGCATATTCTTGGATAGGTACGGGCATAGGAAATAGTGAATGGCAAGAGTTATATTTTGGAGACGGATTTGATGTGGTCCCCCACCCTAGTAATACCCGTATTGTTTATGCCATGGCCCAAGAAGGGTATTTAGGCAGAGTAGATACCCGAACAGGAGGCGTTGAGCTTATAAAACCTGTACACCCCAAGGGTAATACTTTACGTTGGCATTGGAATGCTCCAATTGCACAAGACCCATATAATGAAGATGCAATTTATTATGGATCTCAATTCTTGCATTATAGCAAAGACAAAGGGCGGAATTGGAAGATTATTTCCCCAGATTTAACAACAAATAATCCGGAAAAGCAGAAAGCATTGGAGTCCGGTGGCCTGACACCTGACGTAACAGGCGCAGAAAACCACACCTGCATCATCAGTGTCGCTCCATCATCAAAAAAAGAAGGTGTTATCTGGGTTGGTACCGATGACGGTAATATTCAAATTTCTAAAGACTTTGGAAAAACATGGGCCAATACAAGTACAAAAATCAAAGGATTTCCTGAAGGTGGATGGGTAGCTCAGATTCAAGCATCCAAACACAATGAAGCAGAGGCATTTGCCGTAGTAAACAATTATCGTCAAAATGATTGGACCCCTTATCTGTTTCACACAAAAAATTATGGAAAAACATGGGAAAATCTATTGAAGAAATCTCCCTTGAATGGACATTGCTTAAGTATGATTCAGGATCCCGTAGTAAAAGAGTTACTCTATTTAGGTACAGAGACTGGATTATGGATAAGCCCCGATTATGGGGAGAATTGGCAGAAATGGACTGGCTTGCCCACCATGCCAGTTCAAGATATGGCTATTCAAGAGCGCGAGTCGGATCTTATTCTAGGAACTTTTGGCCGCGCTGCCTGGGTATTAGATGATCTAAGACCATTAAGAGCAATAGCAAATAAACAGACCCAAGGGAAAACTCTTAAAGCATTTCAAAGTCCAGAGGCAGTTCATGCTCAGTTTATGGTAAGCGATGGAATAAGATTTCAAGGGGACGCTGCATTTAAAGGAGAAAATCGATCTGCAGGAGCAAGAATGCGCATTTACCTGGATAACCTTCCAGAGAAGGTGAAAGATCCATTGAAAATTGATATTTATGATTCATCTGGATCTCTTATAAGACACATCGAGCGTAAAATAGACTCCTCCGATGCAGGAATCTATTCATTTGTTTGGGATATGTGTGAACGAGGAGTTCGTGGGCCACAATTTGGGAAAATAAGTGAGAAAAGAAAAAAGAACGATCCTCGTGGAGCATCCGTCAAACCGGGAATGTATAAAGTGGTATTTAACTTAAATAAGGATTCAGATTCTACAATGGTTAATGTGATCAATGATCCAAGAACAATCGTTGATGATGCTGAGTGGGATGCTGAACTCGCGTTCAGGAGAAGTCTTCATGAGCCAACTAAAAAATTAGCAGACGCTGTAACAAGGCTCTATGAAGTAAAAGAGTCTCTTGATATTTTTGAGAAATTATTAAAGCTCAGAACCGCCGAGGACAGTACGCTCTTTAAGAATCGTTTGAAGAATATCACAGAATTTAAAAAGAAAATCGAAAAGGAGCGTATCGCTTTATTTGGGAAAGATGATATCAAAAGAGGATATTTTGAGCAGCCAGAAACTTGGGCGCACACCAACGGCCAGTTTAGATCTTACTTATGGCAGATGAGTGGCAAACCAACAACAAATATCATGGCAATTCATGATCTGTGGTTGGCAAAAACTAAAGACGCCACAAATAGTGTTCAGAACTTGCTGGATAATGATTGGTTAAATTTATCAGAGGAGCTTAAAGCTGAATTACCTCCAAATATCTTTCCAAGATAAGTATATGCTCATAATATTATAAGAGCATACTTTATCTTTTAATCAATTGATTGACAGAGTTCTATCAAAGTTCCTCCTGTGCTTTTTGGATGCAAAAAAGCCACCAACATATTGTCCGCCCCTTTAACAGGTTCATTATCTATTAATAAAAACCCAGCTTCCGATAAACGTTTCATTTCATGAGATATATCGGAAACTAAATAAGCGATGTGGTGCATGCCCTCTCCCCTTTTGGCTATGTATTTAGCGATAGCAGAATCCGAACTAGTTGCCTGAAGTAATTCGATTTTATTGTCTCCAATCTTAAAAAAAGAGGTGATGACAGCCTGGCTATCTAATTGCTCACGCTTGTAGGGTTTTGAATTTAATATTTTGGAATACAAAATCTCCGCAGCAGCTATATCGCTTACCGCTATTCCGATATGTTCAATTCTTTCAAACGCGCTTATCATACACTGGAAATTAATCTACAAAAGATTGAGTCTTTACAAGCTGTGAATAAAGGCCTGATTTTAATATCAATTCAGAATGACTGCCAGACTCAATTAATCTTCCTTGGTCAACGACTAAAATACGATCAGCTTTCTGAACAGTTGCTAACCTATGCGCCACGATAATAGTAGTGCGATTAGCAGAAGCTGAGTCTAGAGCTTTTTGAATACGTGATTCATTTTCAGTATCTAACGCACTGGTTGCCTCGTCTAATAACAAAACATTAGAGTTTCTATAGATTGCTCGAGCCAATGCTATTCTCTGCCGCTGCCCTCCGGATAAAGAGGAACCACCTTCTTTTAGTACACAATCAAATCTATCAGGCAATTCATCGATAAAACTTTTAGACTGAGAAGAAATTGCAGCCTCAATAATTCTATTTTTATCAGGATTAGGATCGCCCAAAGAGATGTTCTCACTTACAGTAGTATGAAAAACAATAGAATCTTGAGTGACTAAAGAGAAAACGGAACGGACCTCATGCATTGGCCACGAGGGCTCCTGTTGATGCCAAACTGGGACACCATTCAACCGAACGCTACCAGACGATGGGTCAATTGCTCGAATCAATAAATTGATTAAGCTGGTCTTACCTCCACCTGACGGGCCAACTATGGCTACTGTCTCCCCTCTATTTATTGTCGCGGAGAAATTCTCGAGAGCAAAACCATTGGCATCAGGATATTTTAAGCTCACCCCATCCCACTCAATTGAGTCAATTCCATTTTTCAGACTTTGACCTTTAATAATATTATTTGGATCCTTTATATCTTCCTCTTTATCGAGTATTTCAAACAATCTTTCTGCCGCGGCACTTCCTTTTTGAACGTTATAAAGCCCATTTGAAATCGACTTAAAAGAAGGGATCAATTGATAAAAAAATAGAGCGAAACCTATTAAAGCAGCGCCAGTCATACCATGACCAGCAAGAGACTGAGCACCTCCATAAAGCAAGATTAGCAGAAGAGTAGATATGCCAATTATCTCACTAATCGGACTGGCTAAGTCACGACGGCGAAACACACTAATTTGAGTTTTTTCTGCCTGGTTATTATTATTTTCAAAGTGACGCCGCTGACGACTTTCAGCTTGATAAGCCTGAATAACTCTTAGGCCGGAAATACTCTCATCCAAAGCACTCAAGACCATCCCCAATTTGCTTTGGGCAAGATTGGACTTCCTTTTTAATTTCTTACTCACCAATTGAAGTAAAAAAGCTGCAATTGAAGCAATGAGAAGAACAAAAATTGTTAAGGAGAAACTCATTGAAAATAATATGATCAATGAGCCGATAATAACAAGAGGTTCACGGACGATAATTTCAAGGCCTGCAAGAACAGCATACTCAATCTCAGTGACATCAGATGACGCTCTCGCTAAAAGGTCCCCTTTTCTGTTTTCAGACAATTTACCAGGAGATATTTTTAAAATCTTATGATGTAATGATTGTCTCAATTTGGCGGTAATGCCTCCCCTTAAACTTGCCATTTGCCATAGAGCTGCATATCTAAAAATATTTTTGGCGAGAAAAAGCCCAAATGAAATCAAACATGCACGCCAAAGAATTCCATATGAGCCAAAAGTCAAAATACCTTGGTTCACAATGTTATTGATATAATCCTGAAGACCTGTTAATTGATTTGAGCCATCTTGAGTTAATTCAAATTGAGATCCATTATTAAGAATTATGTCCATAACTGGAATAATCATGCCTATACCTGCCAATTGAAATAAGGTATAAACAACATAAAAAAGAACAGCAGCCCAGGCTGCAGCACTATAATTTTTACCAAAACCGAGTATTCGATAAAAAGAATCCATTTGACGAAAGTACGACTGACCTGGATTCGGTTGGCAATGAACGTACTTCGTACTTTTACCAAATGGAAAGCAAACGTCAAAAAAAGATAGCCAGTGTTCTACAACGTGACCTAGCAGAAATATTTAGAAGACAAGCAGCTAGTCACTTTCCCGGAACGCTAATCACTGTCAGTAAAGTGAGAGTAAGTCCAGACCTAGGATTAGTAAGAAGTTATCTTAGTGTTTTTCCTGTAGAAAAATCAGATGATGTGCTAAAATTCGTAAAAGAAAACACATCAAAACTAAGAGCTGAGTTAGCAAAGCAAGTCCGAAATCAATTGCGAATCATTCCCACTTTATACTATCACTTAGATGACTCAATGGAATATGAGGCTAATATTGATAAAATCCTTCGTGAAGGTGGGGAAAATCCTATTATTTGATAAAAAATGAATTCATCGCACCCTGCTAAACTCGGTTGGCGCTATCTGCTTGGGCGGCGATTGTCAAATGGAGTCACAAGAGCAGCGGCAGCTGGAATTTGTGTGGGAACAGCAGCTATGATTATTGTCTTGTCTGCATTCAATGGACTTGAAAGTCTTGTGAAATCATCATTTGAGGAAATTCATCCTATTGTCGAAATTTTTTCAAAAGAAGAAGGACGTTTTAACCCTGACAGCATTCTTATTTCAAAATTAAATTCAACAAATTATAATTGGTTCCCAATTCTCGAGCAAAAAGCAGTTATTAGATTAAATGAAAAAGAACTGCTCGTAGATGTTATTGGCCTGCCGGCAAGCCACTTAAAATCCTTTATTTGGCTGGACTCACTAACCTCACAGCTAACTACAAATCCTACCCCAAAATCCATATGGCTTGGATCTGGAGTTGCACGAAATCTAGGGCTTATAGAATTAAACGGTCTAAATTCTGTTGAATTATTATGGCCTAAAAGTAAAGAGAAGTTATCACTTAATTTCAATAGAACATTTTTCCGTGAAGTATTATCTCCGCAGGCAATATTTCGTGCAAATTCTCAAATTGACAGCAAACACATTCTTGTCTCTTTGAGCAACTTAAACCGATGGGGACAGGATAAAAGATGGTCGTCAATTCAAATATGGGAACTTCCAGAAAGAATAAATTCTTTAAATACCATACATGAAGAAATTAATCAAGTTTTAGAAAATTCCGTATATGAAATGAGAACGCCTGAGGATCAAGAAGCTGCAATATTTAAAGTCATGAAAAGCGAAGGGTTGATAACATCAGCGATATTGGCATTTGTAGTGCTTTTAGCTTCTCTAGGACTATATTCATCAACAATATTATCAGGAATGGAACGAGAGCCTCAATCGGCTATCCTCTCTGCGCTTGGATTATCTGAGAAGAAAATTCGGCAAAGCTTCTTTTGGTCAGGGACATGGGTAAGCATTGTTGGCTCAATAATAGGATTGATTTTTGGCGGCTTTGCTATTTGGGCACAAACTGTTTTTGGGTTAATCCCGCTCGGAGATGGATACATAGTTGAAGCTTATCCTGTTGAATTTTCATTTCTGCAAAGCATGCAAGTTTGTGCTTATGTAATACTTATTGGAATGATACTGAGCTTTTTTGCATCTCAGAAGATTGCTGTAAACACGTTGAGACTAAGAGAAAAAGCTTAAAATTAGATAGCAAAAGCTGGGGCATAATCACTTAATATTTCGTCAAACGTGACCATCAGCTCCTCGACTTGATTAGATGTAACTAATCGCATTCGATAATCTTTAAAATTCGGGAAATCTCTAAAATAATTGGAATAGTGTCTTCGTGTTTCAACTATTGCTAGTGATTCGCCCTTCCAATGAATAGCTAATTTTAAGTGCTCCCTTGCAGCATCTACACGATCTAACAAAGAAGGAGGAGCCATATGAGAGCCTGTTTCCATATAATGTTTTATCTCATTGAATACCCAAGGATATCCAATTGCAGCTCGACCAATCATAACGCCGTCAACTCCATATCTATCGCGAACTTTCAATACTTTTTCCGCACTATCGATATCACCATTACCAAAAACAGGAATATGCATCCGCGGATTGTTTTTTACATCTCCAATAAGCGACCAATCCGCTTCTCCCTTATACATTTGTTTTCTGGTCCTGCCGTGAATACTAATAGCTTGAATACCCACATCCTGAAGTCTCTCTGCAACCTCAACAATATATTTTGTATCGGAATCCCAACCCAATCTGGTCTTGACCGTTACCGGCTTATCCACTGATTTTACTATCTCAGCAGTCATATTAACCATTTTCGGTATATCTTGTAGTATTCCCGCCCCGGCTCCTTTGCATGCCACCTTTTTCACAGGGCAACCGTAATTGATATCAATAATATCAGGATTAACCTTTTCGCATATTTCGGCGGCCTCTTTCATGCTTTGTATCTCAGCACCGAATATTTGGATCCCTACAGGTCTTTCATATTCAAAAATATCAAGCTTCTGAACTGATTTTGAAGCATCACGAATGAGACCCTCTGACGAGATAAACTCTGTATACATCAGGTCAGCACCATGTTTTTTACACAAGGCACGAAAAGGAGGGTCACTCACATCTTCCATCGGTGCAAGTAAAAGTGGGAATTCTCCTAACTCAATGTCAGCTATCCGAATCATTATTCCGATTTTTGGCAAAAATACCTCTTTCCTATGAATGCCAATAATGCGAGACGCGAAGCCCTTATATTTTTTTTGGTAGTTATTTGCGGCGCACTAGCTGCTATGTTTTTTGCGCCCAGCGCTTTGAAGCTATTTGGGTTTGCCAATATGCAAATTCAAGATATACTTGCCCGGCCAGAGGAGAGCGCGGGAAGAGCTCTATTGTTATACCAAGCGATAGGAGCTACCCTTATGTTTCTTATTCCTGGACTGTTTATAGTCAATAGATGGAAGCAAAATGGGGATATCAAACAACTTCCAAAACAAAAATGGGGAATAGTTCAAACGATCCTAGCATTAGCATTACTACCATTGCTATTGCCCTTTATGGACTGGCTATCGACTTTATGGAGTGATTGGGGACATCAATCCCCAACCGTAAAGACCTTATTTAAGCAATACGATGCAAATGCTGTTTTAATTGAAAAAATGATATTCTTTAATTCTTTTAGTGATAGTGTTTTTTCAGTATTTGTTTTTGTCATTTTAGCCGCTACCTCAGAAGAAATATTTTTTCGGGGAGCGATACAAAGAATCCTTCACAATAATTCAAAGCCATATCAGGCAATTATATTGGGAGCAACGGCATTTGCGATAGGTCATATGAACATAGTACAACTACCATTTTTAGTTGTTGCTGGAACATCTTTGGGGTTTATATATTGGATTTCAGGAAGACTTTGGGTATCAATAAGCGCACATCTTCTTCACAATGGACTTACATACTTTTGGACGATTTCATCAGGCCCAGGATCTTATGGAGAGCTTTCACAGCAACCATCAAGCAGTTGGCAATTATTAATATTTACGGCCATAGCTATAGCTGCAGCCATTCGGTTGATTAAAATGCACAAAAGCGAAATGTGAAAACTAGTATGTCTTGTATAATTCCTCAGGAGAGGCTGCAGGATTAGTAGAATAACTAATCTTCAAAGCTTGAGCTTTTCTTAATTCTTGCTTTAAATCCGAAATTAAACCCATTTTTACATCAATATCAGCTTTAATCGAAACCGTAAACTTAGGTCTCTCTGCTTCGTTGATCTCCTCCCGCTTCAAAATTACAAACGACTGAATATCTCCAATGCTACCAAGTTGATCATCAAGTTGAATCCTAGGTTCAGAGCCGTAAGTCTCTGGGTTTTTCGGAGACCCCATGTAGATATAAGTTGTTAAATCTTTACGATCTAACTTTTGCATTTCAGTTGCTTTAGGCTTCTTTAACCGAACTAATAAAGTGACTTCCCTCATCGTAGTTGTTACCATGAAAAAAAACAGTAACATAAATACGATATCTGGCAATGAAGCCGTTGATACCGGAGGAGTCTCTTTTGATTTTTTCTTACGGATTAATGCCATTATTCACCAACACTTACAGGTTCCGCCTCAGAAATAAATTGAGGATATATTCCAACGATTACAGATCTGTCCTCCTCATTTAGAGTAGGGAAAGATCGACCATATTTTCTTTCCGATAATTCATTTCGCAACTCTGAATAGGCACCAAGAATTTCATTTCTAACCTTAACAAACATTTGGTAGCTGGTACCGCGATCATTTTGTAGAGATATAATGGCCTTTTGGGGGTTGTCTGAGCTTACTGGACTCCTTAGCCCATTGCATTCAGCGCACGTACCATCTCCATTATTATTTATAAAATCTTTTGCCGAGCCTCTTAACTGATCAATGGATAGGTAATCATCTTCAACTAACAATTGGTCATTTGAATTGACTAGTACAACGAAAATATTTTTCTCTTTAATCTTATTGTCCTCAGGTGGAGGCTCATCCGTCCAAGGCGCAAGCTTCACCATTAGTCCTTTGTCAACATCCATGGTTGTTGTTACCAAGAAAAAAATCAAAAGCAAGAAAGCAATGTCTGCCATTGATCCTGCATTTATTTCTGGAGTTGAACGTTTTTTTCTGCCCATTTTGGCACGAATTATTTACGAATTCGAGATAGTGAGGAATAAATAACTGATCCGATTGCCAAAGTAAAAGCAATGTAAAATGCATTTAATCCTGTTGCAACCCACTTTGTGGTAGATTCATCAACATTGTCATAAAACATATAATCAGAACCATCAGCAAAAATATAGCTAGAAATAAAAATAAAGAGCAATCCTCCCATTCCTATTGCAGCGCCGCGCAAACCTTTTGGATTTATCAGCATGCCATTTACCGAACTAGCAATTGCCAAAATCGTGGCCAAAATTATCAAGATTATCGTAACTACAATAGCCGTATTTATAAGACCATCAGATGGAGAAAACCAGATCCCTAAGGTTGGTATTCCACCAGCTAAGCCAGCCAAGCCAGCAACTCCTAAAGCTATTAATCGAGAATTCTTCATAGCAGGTAAATAATTTACTTCTTCTTTGCTTTAAAATCAGCTACCATATCTAAAAAGTGGATCGATGCATCTTCCATCTTATTAACAATATTATCCATCATCGCGATGATAAGATTGTAAAACACCTGGAGGATCATGGCAACAATTAAACCAAATACAGTAGTCAACAAGGCAACCTTAATACCTCCAGCAACAAGCGAAGGAGATATATCTCCCGCAGCCTCAATAGCATCGAAAGCGCCGATCATACCAATTACCGTACCCATGAAACCTAACATTGGAGCCAACGCTATAAAGAGAGAGATCCAAGATATATTTCTTTCAAGTTTTCCATTTTCGACAGACCCAACAGAAACAATAGCTTTATCAACCATGTCAATTCCTTCATCCATTTTATCAAGACCTTCATAAAAAATGGTAGCAACAGGTCCTGTAGAATTCTTACAAACTTCTTTAGCAGCATCAACACCATCATTATTTAAGGCTGTTTCCACTTCTATCAATAGTTTGTCATTATTAGTTGTGGACAATGCTAAATATATAATTCTCTCTATCACCAGAGCTAAACCCAAAATCAAAGCAAGGAGAACAAATGACATAAAGAACGGACCCCCATTGATGAAATATTTCTTTAAAACCTGAGTAAAGCTAGGATCTTCGGGCATTACGGCTTCCTCAACGAGAGTTTCATCACTGACATCTGACACAACAGCATTTGAGTCAGCTGCGACAGCTGTAGAGTCAACTGCGGTGACCGAATTTGAATCATCGAGACTTAATTCTGTTGACGATGGCATAGAGTCTGTTGATTCTTGAGCAACAGCTTGGGAGATAGATAGGACTCCAAAAATTAGGAGACAAGTGAGAACCTTTTTCATGGGTTTCAAACTAAATTAGTTAAACGTTTAAATTATCGAGATGCACAAAAGTAACGTAATACTATGTTCATCACAAACCAGTTATTAAAACTTGTCAAACATCATGCCGATATTGAGACAAAAGTTAAATTCGATGGTCGAGTTGAATCTTCCCCCTTAACATGTGATTTAATTTTTAATAGTAGCCTTGAATAAAGCATCAGCGTCCCAATCATCAGTCAATTCGATAGCTTCTAAAGCATCCTTTGCACTACTGACTACCGTCCAAAGAAATCTATGTTCAGGTCGCATAAAGTTTTCTTGGACCATCTTCTCAAGCATTTCTAACTGTGGATCATAAAACCCATCTTGATTAACAATGATGATTGGCTTGAGATACTGTCCGAGCCTTTTCAATGTTATCGCTTCTAATAATTCCTCTAAAGTTCCACAGCCTCCGGGAAGAGCAATTAATCCTGCAGTGTTTTTTAGCAAAAGCTGCTTGCGCTCAGACATGGTTTCCACAAAAACAAAATCATCAACCAGAGGATGGTTCAATTCTATATTTTTTAAAAAATAAGGCATTACTCCTTGAACCTGACCCCCATTTTCAATAACTATAGAAGCGGTATGACCCATCAGGCCTGTTTTCCCTCCACCAAAAACTAATTTCACCCCTTTTCTGACAAATTCTTTGGCTAATTCTGCAGCTTGATCCAAGTATCGTTGGTCAGTTTTTGCCGAAGATGCGCAATAAACTGCAATTCTAGACCCTTTGAGATTTTTTGTTTTCAAACTTCTTAGCCTTAGTTCTTTTGACGAATTTGGTCTAAGAGTTTACCTACTTCTTCAGCTTCAGCTCTCTTTAAATCAGAAGCAGCGCGGTCAACAGTTGATAAATCATATGCCTGTTTTAACAAATCTTTATACTGCAGAGCTAGCTTCTCTTCTTCTGTTTTTCCTTTTAACCATCCAAACATATCTACAAATTTAACCTGATAAATGTGATTTGGCTCAACATTTAAAAAGCTTATTAAACTATAACTTCGTTACTGGTCAATGCTACCGATAACTCGTTTCATAAATTCAGAGGAGGCCTCTTTCGCATTTTTTTTTCCATTACTATCGCGCATTATCCCAATAACTTCGACCGCCCCCAAGGTGTTCGAGATTAACTCACCAATTACTTCAAGCTCCTTATCCTTTAAGCTTGGCACCTCTGCTAAAGCTTCAAGGACTTCTATAGTTTCTAAAAGGTAATCCTCATCAAATCTTTCAGAAAGGGTTTTAATCAGAGGTAATTTCATCTATGAATTCTTTGAGAATTTCCATCTTGTTTGTTTGAACCTGCTTTATCAATTCTCCTTTACTAAATGCAGCGAACGTTGGTAAATTACTGACATCAGCATATTTTCTGGAGCCCGGATATTTCTCAGCATCAACATAGTAGAAAGAAGTGCCTGGGTTTTCAGCGGCAAACTTTTTGAATTTTGGTTTCATTATACGGCAATTGCCGCACCATCCAGCGCCATATTGTACCATCACTTTCTCATTTTGAGATAAGAGATCGCCAAGGTTATCTTCTTTTAACTCTTCCATGTTGATTTTAGTGCTTACTCAAATATGAAGCAACACTTTCTCTGGATTCATTCATTGCATCCTTTCCTTCTTCCCAATTTGCAGGACAAACTTCACCATGCGTTTGGTGATGCGAATATCCATCTACTAGGCGCAAATACTCATCAACATTACGCCCCAAAGGCATCACATTAACTGATTCATGAAAGATAGTTCCCTCTTCATCGATCAAATATGTTGCACGATAAGTAACATTGTCACCTTCAATAGTGTAATCGTCTTCATTACCAACATATTGAGTATCCAAAATATCTAAAGTTTCAGCAAGCTGACGAGTAGAGTCCGCAAGCAATGGGAACGTTACCCCTTCAATACCACCATTATCCTTTGCTGTATTAAGCCAGGCAAAATGGACCTCAGGGGTATCACAACTTGCTCCAATAACAATTGTATTACGTTTTTCAAACTCTTCTAATTTCAACTGAAATGCATGGATCTCTGTTGGACAAACAAATGTGAAATCCTTAGGATACCAAAAAAGAATAACCTTCTTTTTATTATTAATCGCCTCCTGTAAAACATTTATTTTGAACGTGTCACCCATTTCATTCATTGCACTAACAGATATGTCAGGAAATTTTTTACCAACTTGACTCATTTCGTTTCTTTTTTAGAATTGTGAATTAGTTAACAAAGTTAGGTGTTAAAAATCATGCCAAAATAGTCCACAAAATATTTTTTTTCATTGACAAATTACGGTGATCATAAATGAAGTATTTTACTTGCTATAAAATCTCAAAAACAATAATTAAAATATGGCCATAAGGTCTTTAATTTCTATGCGATTCAATTAACTTATATTTGTTCTCTTGAAAGCATTTATTGAACTTGGTCTCGCATCTCCTCTCGTAGATGCCCTGGCCCGCCAGGGGTACGAAACCCCCACCCCCATTCAAGCGCAAGCGATACCCTCAGCCATAAAAGGGCATGATGTTCTTGGTACTGCTCAAACAGGAACTGGAAAAACAGCTGCCTTTACGCTTCCAATCCTCCAGCAATTAATGCCATTAGTAGAAAAGTCAGGCAAAAGACCTGTTCGAGTTCTGATACTAACTCCGACAAGAGAACTGGCTCTTCAAATAAATGAAAGCATAGAGTCATATGGAAGCAATACAAAGCTTTATCATACTGTAATCTTTGGAGGAGTTGGACAAAAATCTCAAACAGATGCTTTAAGGCGGGGAGTAGATATTATTACTGCAACACCTGGAAGGCTTTTAGATTTAATGAGTCAAGGATTTATCGATCTGAGAAAAATTGAGCACTTTGTTTTAGATGAAGCAGATAGAATGCTTGATATGGGATTCATTCATGATGTAAAAAAAGTAATTGCGAAGATCCCGACGAAAAGGCAAACACTATTCTTTTCTGCAACTATGCCCAAAGAAGTTGTCAAACTGAGTGATTCATTATTGAATAACCCAATCAGGGTCTCTGTTGATCCTGTATCTACGACTGCTGAAAAAGTTCAACAGAAAGTTTACAAAGTTGATCAAAAATCAAAACGCTTTCTTCTGAGATCAATTTTAAATAATGAGACCTTTAACATCCCCTCCGTACTTGTCTTTACAAGAACAAAACATGGAGCAGATAAAGTTGTAAAAGACCTTGTAAAAAACGGTATTACCGCTCAAGCTATTCACGGAAACAAGAGTCAAAATGCACGCCAAAATGCATTACGCAATTTCAAAAAAAGAGATACCAGAGTTTTAGTTGCAACTGACATTGCTGCAAGAGGAATTGATATTGACGAATTAACACATGTTATTAATTTTGAGATCCCCAATATACCAGAAACATATGTGCATCGCATTGGAAGAACAGGACGCGCTGGGAACAGTGGAGTTGCATGGTCTTTTGTCGACAAAGAGGAAACTAAATATTTGAAAGACATTCAAAAACTTATTAAAAAAGAGATTGAAGTTGAACAAAATCATGAGTTTCTTCCAGGGGCAGTTCTTCCGAGTAATGACAAGTCTGATTCTTCACAAAGGGATAATAAAAGACCCCTAAACCATCATAAAAAAAGAAACATAAAAAAACAGAGGCCAATCGAATCAAGAAGTCCTCAAAATGAGCGCTTCAAAAGTCCAACTAAGAGTCAAAGCCCAGAGGGAAAAAGAAAAAAAGAAAATGACACTTCTTATTGGGGAAGTGACTCTTCGGGATCAGGAGGTGCCTTTACAAAAACCAAAGGACATGATGATGCGAAACAATATCCGCACAAGAAAAAAAAGACCACAGGTTTCTGGTCTGGTAAAAAAAATAAAAATTGATTAAGATTATTGCATTTGGTGCCTCATACTCCATCGATTCCATAAATCGTGAGTGGGCTAAATACGTCGCTTCGAGAATATCAAAAAACTCATTTGAAGTTTTAGATTTAAATGATTACGATTTACCCGTTTATACAGTTGAAAGGGAAAAGACAGGTATCCCTAAGGCCGTTGGCTCTTTTATTTCAAAATTAAATTCAGCGGATTTATTAATAATTTCTTTTGCTGAGTATAATGGATCTTACACAGCAGGATTTAAGAATTTGTTCGACTGGGCCTCTGTTCATACATTGAAGATGTTTGAGGGAAAACAAATGATCCTTCTCTCCACTGCTCCCGGAGAACGGGGTGGACAATCTGCACTCAATGCTGCAGTAAATAGATTCCCAAAACATGGAGGCGAAATCATAGGGACTATGATTTTACCGAGTTACAAAAAGAATTTTGATCCTCAAATAGGGTTTAAAAACGATAAAACAGAAGTCGATTTTGAATCTTTTCTCAAACAAGTATTGAGCAGGCTCAATTAAAAGTTAATCAGTCAAATTTCAAGGTTTTGTAATATTGCAGTTCTCCTAGTGTAAGAAAAAACAAATGCGATACCTGTTACTGATTATTTTATTACTTGCCGCTGAGATATCTCAGGCTCAATCTATTCAAGGTCAAAATAGCAGCAATAATATATGGTCTGATTTGAATTTCAGTTATGAGATTTTTAAGAATATTGATGTCAAATACGAATTAGGTAATAGAAGGAATAGCAATCAGGCTAGAGCCAGCTACCATGATTTTATAGTCAAATACTCTGTCAATGATTTTTTAAAAATTGCATTCGGGACTAGGCGCTCAAACCTTTCATTTTTGGATTCATCCATCTTCAATGGTGGGATTGAAGAAGACTTTGAAGATATTGCCGATAGATTTCATTTTGATGTCTCTGGCAGGCTCTTAAAGTTGAATAATTTTAAAATGAAATATCGTTTCCGGGCTCAGAGAAAAATTCGGGACTTTTACTCAAATACACCATTAATTTTCAAGAGAACCTATATCCGATCCAGAATTTTAATTGAATATCCGTTCTCAAAAAAGTTAAAGACAATCGGTGGTTCAGAATTATTTCTTTCTATCGAAGAAAATTTACCAATTTATATTCGAAAATATAGATATACAGCTGGAATAGAATACGATTTCAATAAGATTTATAGCGCACGTTTACAATACTTATTTCAAAGGGAAGTCAAGCCTTCATCTACAGAATCACTAAATATTATAGCATTTGATTTACAAATAGATTTGAATGAATTATCAAAAAGAATCAATTCGAAGAATTAACTTATGCAGATGGTCTTAGAAAAGATTTTGAATCGATATAATTCTATTTCCTTGGCAGAAATGGATAGTGTCAAGCTTATGAATCGAATTGATTCAAAATTTATTTTCTCAATTAATGACCTGCATGATATTCTTTTAAATCTAGAAAATGATTATTCTATTCTAAACGTGAATAATAAACTCACCCATTCATACGAAAGTCTTTATTTTGACGATGAGAATGATCGTTTTTTCAAAGATCATCATCGTGGTAAAAAAAATAGATTCAAAGTTCGATACCGACAATATATTGATTCAAAAAAATACTATCTCGAAGTAAAACACAAAAAGAATGGACGAACTTTCAAACGCAGAGTTTTAAGTTCCATTGAGAATGACGATTTATCTGTAAAGCAAATAAAATTTGTCCGTGAAAATTCCATATCCAGTATTGATTTAAAAAAATCTATAAGCACCTCTTATCAAAGAATAACCCTTGTTTCTTTAATTCCACCAGAGAGAATAACATTCGACATATCTCTGAGTTTTTCGAAAAATGGGAATACAATTAAAATGTCAGATATTGCTATCGCTGAATTAAAACAAAATAAAATAGATAGAAGCAGTCCTTTTTATAAACTGATGAAAAAAAGAGGGGAACGATCGATTAAACTGAGTAAATATATTCTAGGAAGAATTGCACTTAAGGGCAAAGAAAAATTAAAATATAATCGGTTTAAAATAACTTTACTTCAACTTAATAAAATTCGAAAAAATGAATATCACTTGGTTTGACCCTGATTTCTATACTCTAATGCTTAGAGTATCAATTAATCTATTATTTCTTGTCATAGTGATTCGGTACTTATACTATCCGATAGCAAAAAGAAAAGATTACCTGTTTACTTATTTTCTTATTGGTTTTATAACATTTTTTCTATGTTTCGGGCTGAAGAAATTAGATATAGATACCGGAATGGGGTTAGGTTTATTTGCCATTTTTGGAATAATACGATATCGAACTAGCACTGTTGAAATAAAAGAAATGACTTATTTATTTATAGTCATTGGTCTAAGTGTTATTAACTCATTGGCTTCTAATAAAATCTCTATCGCAGAATTAGCATTGATCAATGTTTCTATTTGCATTTTGACCTATTTAATAGAATATGTATTCCTGTTAAGAAATGAAACTCAGAAAACAATTTTATTCGAACGGATTGATCTCATTAAATCATTCAATAATGCCGAATTAAAATCAAATCTAGAAGAAAGAACTGGTCTGAAAATAAATCGTGTAGAAGTCGGGAAAATAAACTATTTGAATGACACTGCTGATGTCAAAATTTACTATTTCGATGATGAACAAAAAAGCTAAAATTAAATAACCAATCGTAAAAAAGGCCTTGTATTTTTACATACAAGGCCTAAACGGATAGCTCACTTTTGAGACGTTTAACATTCAAATAGCACCTATCATTTTCCAATGCTGTCACTTAAACAGTCGCGAAGATACTTTATTTAGAATGATTCTAATGTAGGGGAATTGCAACTTTTCACTATTTCAACTTAATCGGGTATTTAGCCAACTAAAGCGGGTATTCAGAAAGGCACAGATGCCTTCTTAAACCAAAACATTATTTTTATTGCGGCTTTAAATACCTCCTCTATTCTGAGCAACTAAATAATTTCCTACGCAAACTAATGAACTTGTAGTAACTTTCATTTTGAATGGTATTTCATTCACAGACAATCAAAATCTTTGCTTAATTTTTTTGAAAATGAAAACTATAATCTATATGGGAAGTCTTGCTTCGCTAATTCTCTTAAATTCCTGCAATCAGAAAGAAGAAATCGAGACAAATGATTTTCAATGGCAAATAGACCGTTTTGAAGATGTTAAAGTTTTACGATATCAAATACCTTCATGGGAAAATCTAACTGCGAAACAAAGAGTTTATGCTTATCATTTAAATGAGGCTGGCCTTAGTGGGCGTGATATAATTTGGGATTGTAACTATCGACATAATTTAGAAATCCGAAAAATATTAGAAACCATTATTTCCAATGAGAAAATAGATCACTCTACTGAAGATTATAAAGACTTTGAAGTCTATGCGAAGCGTGTGTTTTTCGCCAACGGGATTCATCATCATTACAGTAATATGAAATTTAAGCCCAACTTTGATCAAAATTGGTTTTCATCAACCCTGGAAATGTTAAACCTTAAACTCTCAGAAGAGGCCCATCGTGCTATTTTTGACTTTGAATTTGATGCTAAAAAAGTCAATCGCGCAGACGGAGTTGATCTTTTACTTGAATCAGCTGTGAACTTCTATGCTCCAGATATTACTCAACAAGAAGCGGAAGCTTTTTATTTGGCAAAAAAAGACCTTGACCCTGAAAGACCCGTTAGTCATGGTTTGAATAGTAGGCTTTCTCGAGATGAGAATGGAGCTATTTATGAAGAAGTTTTTAGTGCAGCAGGTAGATATAGTAAAAGCATCCAGCAAATAATAAAGCACCTTCAAAATGCTATTAAAGTAGTAGAGAATGATGGCCAGGCCGAAGCACTTAAATTACTGATAAAATATTATCAAACAGGAGATCTTTCTATTTGGGATGACTACAATATTTCATGGGTAAGCAATACTGATGGAGATGTTGATTACATCAATGGGTTCGTTGAGGTTTATAATGATCCAATGGGATATAGAGGATCCTACGAGACTATTGTTCAAATCAAAGATTTTGACGCTAGTAAGCGAATGGCAGTAGTTGCAGATAATGTTCAATGGTTTGAGGATAATAGCCCAATAGATGAAAATCATAAAAAAGAGAGCGTTGTCGGTGTTAGTTATAAGATTGTTGAAGCCGCTGGAGAAGCAGGTGATTCATCTCCATCAACACCCATAGGTGTTAATCTGCCAAATGCCAACTGGATAAGAGTAGAGCACGGCTCTAAAAGTGTTTCTTTAGGAAATATCGAAGATGCATATCACAATAGCTCAGGGAAAGGCATGTCTGAAGAGTTTAGCTTCTCCAAAATTCATAAAGAACGTTCAGAAAAATATGGAGAGCTAGGTTCAAAAATGCACACCGCCCTACATGAGGTTGTAGGTCATGCCTCAGGCAAAATAAATCCTGGTATCGGAACTCCTAAAGAAACATTAAAAAATTATAGCTCAACACTTGAGGAGGCTCGAGCAGACCTGGTTGCCTTGTATTTTATTCTTGATGATAAAATGCAGCAAATAGGTCTTATGGAGAATAAAGAAGCTGGCTATGCGGAATATGATAGTTACATAAACAATGGGATGATGCTACAATTGCGACGAATCCTACCTGGAGATGATATAGAAGAAGATCATATGAGAAACCGTCAATTAGTAGCATCATGGGCCTTTGAAAGAGGTATAGAGGAGAATGTTGTGGAACGTAAGTTTATTAATGGAAAAACTTACTTCGTTATCAATGACTATGATCGATTGCGGGGCTATTTTGGTGAACTCTTAAATGAGATTCAACGTATTAAAAGTGAAGGAGATTTCGAAGCTGGTCGTTCCTTAGTTGAAAATTACGGTGTCAAAGTTGACCAAGAAATTCATGAAGAGGTTTTACGCCGTTCAAAGCCTTTAAATCTTGCTGCTTACAGTGGATTTGTTAATCCGAAAATGACACCAATAATAAATAATGATTCTATTGTCGATATAAAAATTGCATATCAAAAAGACTTTATTGGTCAAATGCTGGATTATGGAAAGGATTATAGTTTTGAATAACTCACGACAACATCGCCAGATATAATTCATGAGTGCCCTGAAGGGCATGGTGATTATTTTAACCTAGGTTGTCTTAAGAACAGAAATATTGACCCAAAAACAGGACTTAGAAGCACTAACTGAAATTCCGAAGGCGATAATCAACGTACTCCAATATTTTGATTTCTTTAATCACTCTTTGTATTTAGAGGAAATTCATCGGTATTTAAGCATAAAAACATCTCAAAAAGAGATTTAAAATTATTGATTGGCTCTCTTGGGATTAATTTCTGAATCTATTTTATAGTATCAAACAACACTTAAATAGATTATTTATTTGAACTACTGTTGTGATATTCATCTACCAGTTTCATTATTGATTTCACCAAGTCTTTTGTCTCCAGCAATAGATTGAAGTAAAGAGTCGTGTTTTTTGGGCTCACTTCATCTTTTCTTGTTCTAACGATCTGAATATCAATTTTTTCAGAAATAATATTTAAAATCCCGGTTTCTTGCTCAAGGCATTTCCCAAGATCACCAAATTCTTTATTCACAAATGCTTGCTCAATGCCTAAAACAATACTAGATAGTTCAGTTTGAATTTCTTTTAAATCTTTGATTTGACCTTTACTTAAACTACTATGATTGTTGTCAATATGCTTATAGCTTTTTTTAGCTATAAATTCTAAAGATTGAACTACATCTGTCAAATTTGCCAATACCATTATATAGAAATTACTTCCACGAACACTCGTATCATCTAAGTTCTTGATAAAGTAAAATAAATGATTCCGTAAAGTCTCAACTTCATCTTCAAATTTTGAAACGCTTTTACGCATTTTTTTCAAAGCATTCGAATCTTGATTTGCCAATCCCTCTATTACACCATTAAATATTTTGGAAGAGCGGTACATCGATTTAGCTACATTATCTGCACTTTCCACAATAATCCCCTGAACTGTTTGACTTGCAGATTTCTTCAATGAATTATGGTCCGATTGTGCATTTGACTTCTTCAAATGACTCAAATAATTACGCACTACGAGTATAGCAGCAAGTAGAAGTAAAACTGCTATCGCAGAACCACGACCCATATAAATAATATATGTTAAAACCCCAGCAAAAGTAAATGCGCTGAAAGCTGTAAAAAACCAACCTCCAATAACATTAACAACTCCAGCAACTCTATAAACAGCACTCTCCCTTCCCCATGCGCGATCAGCCAGCGATGTGCCCATAGCAACCATGAATGTTACATAAGTTGTGGATAATGGTAATTTCATACTAGTTGCGATCGAAATTAGAATTCCTGCAACAGCAAGATTAATAGAAGCACGAATCATGTCAAATGCGGGAAGCTCTTTTGCTTTTGCCTCTGAAATTTCTATTGCTGGCGTTTGGAAACTATTGGAAATTTTAGCTTGAAAAGCACTTGGTAATATTGCACTAAATGCATTTACCAACTTTGTAGATCCCCTTACAATCATCTTTGAAAGTATATTTGGTTGGAACCGCTCAAGTCCATCTCTTTGACGAGAAAGATCTATAGAGGTATCTGCAACAGTTCGTGCTTTTTTTGAAAAAGCGAGGGTAACTACCATAATTGCTCCTGCTAATATTAGAAGACCCGATTCAGTCGGCACTTTTTTAGAGAGAATTCCCATTGAGAATTCAGATGCGGGCAATCCTGATGCTGACCAAGCTTCGTAACTATGATAGGCAGCCATGGGCACTCCAATAAAATTCACAAGGTCATTCCCAGCAAAAGCAAGAGCGAGACCAAACGTACCAACACCGATAACGATTATCAGGACATTGATTTTAAAAATCTTATCAATCAAGAACATCAAAGTTGTCCAAAAAGCAAGCATTAAACCAATTAATAATATTGAATAATCTGCTAAAAATTGTTTGATATCCCCATAAAATGGTGTCCCT
>Ga0209601_1000086_pt1 | contig 73377 bp, 68 predicted proteins | sample COGITO_mtgs_1104_4_FD_184796 | JGI IMG/M metagenome (GOLD analysis project Ga0209601, IMG submission 184796) | Pelagic marine microbial communities from North Sea - COGITO_mtgs_110426 (SPAdes) (version 2) | ecosystem: Environmental > Aquatic > Marine > Epipelagic ...
CATCACTAATGACGGTGCTTCTCTCATATCATCAGTTTCTGGTTTAAAACTCAAACCCCAAAAAGCAAAATGTTTTCCTTTAAGGTCTTCTCCGAATTTTTTGATTATTTTTTTAATCAATATCGTTTTTTGATCATTATTGACATCTTCAACGGCTTCAAGTATTCGCAGTTTATGTCCCAAAGCTGCGCTACTTTTTACGAGAGCCTTGACATCTTTAGGAAAACATGAACCGCCATATCCAATTCCTGGATAAATGAAACTATTTCCTATTCGCGTATCACTTCCAATACCTTTTCTAACATTGTTCACATCAGCGCCGGTTAACTCACAAAGGTTTGCAATATCATTAATGAAAGATATTTTAGTAGCTAGCATTGCATTTGCAGCGTATTTAGTCATTTCCGCAGAGGGGATATCCATGAAAAGTAGGGGGTGACCATTTAGAATAAAAGGTTTATACAGGGTATTTAGTATACTTTTTGCTTGCTCGGAGTCTACTCCGCAAACAATACGGTCAGGTTTCATAAAATCATCTATCGCTGCACCTTCCTTTAAAAACTCCGGATTAGAGGCTACATCGATCGAGAATTCTACTTTTCTTCTTTGCAATTCTCCATTAATTGCATTTTTTACTTTTGAAGCAGTTCCGACAGGAACAGTAGACTTGGTAACTGATACCAGGTAGCCGTCAGAATACATGCCTATCTCTGATGCCACCGAGAGAACATATTTTAAATCTGCGCTTCCATCTTCTCCAGGGGGAGTTCCTACCGCGATAAAAGCTACTTTAGATTCAGAAATAACGTCTTTTAAAGAGGTAGAAAAATTTAGTCTTTCGGATTTAAAATTTCTATCAACGATATCTTTTAAACCAGGCTCGTAAATGGGTAAAATTCCTTTTTTTAGGTTGGCGATTTTATCATGATCCATATCAACACAAGTAACCTGCATCCCAACATCAGCGAGGCAAGCTCCCGTTACTAAACCAACATATCCAGTGCCAATGACTGTTACTTTCATTTACTGATATTTTATTGCTAAACAAAGATATCTATTAAATCCTCTGACTTGGGTTTTAAAGTGATGCCTTTGGGAAAATTTTCAATTTTTCATTTATATATGAAACGGTCCGTACTTTCGTTAACACAAGAAAAAGACATAAAGACGAATATTTTGAACCAATTTGCTTAAAATGAAAACTATAATTCTTGGGCCTTGCGTAATGGAATCATTCTCTTTGCTTGATGAAGTTGGGGATTTTGTGAATGCAATTCAGTCTAAATATCCAGAATTTAATTTTGTCTTTAAGAGCTCATTTGATAAGGCCAACAGAACCAGTCATGATTCGTTTAGAGGGCCAGGACTAGAGAAGGGGATGATGTGGATGTCAGATTTAAAGTTAAAATATGGTTTAAAAGTGACTAGTGATATCCATGAGGCGCATCAGGCTTCTCTTGCTGGCCAGGTGCTGGATATTATTCAAATCCCTGCATTTTTATGTCGCCAAACGGATCTTTTAAAATCTGCTTGTGATACTGGAAAGCATGTTAATGTTAAAAAAGGGCAATTTTTAAGTGGGGAAGACATGAAAAACGTTGCTAATAAGCTTGAGAGCTATGGTGCGGAATCATTTGGTTTGATGGAGAGAGGGAATATTTTTGGATATAACAATTTGATTGTAGATTTTACCAATATCCTAGAAATGAAGAAATTTTGTAACCAAGTTATTATGGACTGCACTCACTCGGTCCAAAAACCTGGAGGATTAGGTGAGAAAAGTGGGGGGAATCGAGAATATGTTCCTTACATGGCCAATGCGGCGAAAGTATTTGATGTAGATGGTTATTTTTTCGAGATTCATCCTGATCCGGATAATGCTTTAAGTGATGGTCCCAATATGGTTAAATTGGAAAACGTAGAAGAGATAGTAAAGAGTCTATTGTGATAAAAATTAAATTTCAATGAATCATTTAAAGGCAGCAATTGATGTTTTTGATATTGAATTGGAGCAATTAAACCTTGGTCTAATTCAATTAAAAAAAAATAGAGAATTCAACTCTTTGGTTGATTATCTAAGTAAAACCAAATGCAGGATTGTCGTGATCGGCATGGGTAAGTCTGGGCATGTTGGAGGTAAGATATCGGCATCATTAGCTTCAACAGGTACTTTTTCTTTTTTTTTACATCCAGCCGAGGCCTATCACGGGGATTTGGGAATGATTGGAAAAGATGATTGTATTTTATTGCTTTCTAATTCAGGAGAAACAGAAGAAATATTGAGATTATTTCCATTTATTAAATCCAATGGGAACAAAACGGTTTCAATCGTTGGAAATATCAATTCAACATTGGCTAAAAGTTCAGACTGGGTATTAGATGCTTCGGTTCTTAAAGAGGCCTGTGCTATTAATCTAGCTCCTACATCAAGTTCTACTTTGAGCATGATTTTAGGGGATTGTTTGACTGTCTCTTTGATGAAAGCGAAGAAATTTCAGCGTGATGATTTTGCCAGGCTTCATCCTGGTGGATTTTTAGGACAGAGACTTTTAACTACAGCTAAAGATTATATAATTCCTATTGATTCTTTGATCATAAAAAGTGATTTGCCTTTTGATAGGTTACTCGTTGCAATATCTTCTGGTAGCCAAGGTATGGCCATCATTAATCAGAACGATTATCAAGGAATTATTACTGATGGGGATTTACGTAGATTCTTGGAAAAGTGGGGGAGGGAGTCATTCAGTAAGACGGCTATTGATGTTATGACTAAAAATCCTCTTTCTGTTGAAATTAACGCATCATATTCTGAGATGGAGGCAATTTTTGTCAATCAAAAAATAAGCACATTACTTGTCAAAAAAGATGATGTCCTTATTGGTCTAATAAGAGCAGATTCTTTAATGAATCAATAAAATAAATCTTATTTTTTATATTGGTTGGAATAATAGCTTTGATAAGCTCCACTGGTAACATTTTTCAGCCAATCCTTATTACCTAAATACCAATCAATAGTCTTCTGTATTCCTGACTCAAAGCTTTCCTTGGGCTTCCATCCTAGGTTATTTTCCATTTTCCTTGCATCTATGGCATATCTTTTATCATGGCCAGGTCTATCTTTTACAAATGCAATGAGTTTTCTTGATGTGCCTAATTCTAATGACAGCTTGTTATCCATTAGATTGCAAATCTTGTGAATTAAATCAATATTTTGCAGTTCATTCCACCCACCTATGCAGTAGGTCTCTCCGACAACTCCTTTTCTGTATACTGTCTCTATTGCTGATGCATGATCTTCAACATAGAGCCAGTCCCTGGTGTATTTACCATCTCCATAAACTGGAAGGGTTTTCCCATTAATAATATTGCTTATCATCAATGGAATAAGCTTTTCAGGGAATTGATTTGGGCCGTAATTATTTGAGCAGTTTGAGATAACTATTGGAATTTCATATGTCTCGTGATAGGCTCGCACAAAATGGTCACTTGCTGCTTTGGATGCACTGTAGGGGCTGTTTGGGTTATATGGAGTCTCTTCTGTGAAGAGTCCGTCAGCTCCTAATGCACCGAAAACTTCATCGGTGCTTACATGATAAAAGAGTTTCCCTTCAAAAGACTCTTTCCAGCTATTTTTTGCGCTATTTAATAAATTAACAGTCCCCACGACATTTGTTTCAACGAAATCCATGGGGTTTGTTATTGATCGATCTACATGACTTTCAGCCGCTAGATGTATTACAGTATCTGGATTGTGTTTTTTAAAAAGTTTATCTAAGGATATTGAATCTCGTATATCTGTCTTTTCAAAAATATAATTAGGTAAATTATCAATATCGCTGAGATTCTCCAAATTCCCCGCATAGGTTAAGCAATCAACATTTACTATTATATCTTCCGGGTATTTTTTCAAGAATAATCTAACGACGTGTGAACCAATAAATCCAGCTCCGCCTGTTATAAGTATTGTCCTCATAACTGCAAATTTAGGCTTTTATAGATGTATTTTAGTATGGTGAAACTTACCTTGATCGTTCCTACATTCAATGAAGAAAAAGTATTAGCCAGATGTCTTCAGTCAGCATACAATTTGGCAGATGAGATTCTAGTCGTTGATTCCTTCTCAACTGATGGAACGCTGGAAATAGCAAAAAAATTTAACGCTAAGATTATTCAAAGGGAGTACGAGAATTCAGCTTCACAGAAAAATTGGGCTATTCCTCAGGCCTTAAATTCTTGGATTCTTCTTTTAGATGCTGACGAGTGGTTAACAAATGAGCTGCATGATGAAATATCAAAAATAATTTCTTCAAAGATTGAACCTATTGAATCGGGTTTTTGGATATATAGATCTAATCATTTTTTAGGAAAGCGAGTTCGTTTTTCTGGTTGGCAGGGAGATAAAGTTATTCGTCTTTTTAAACGAGATGAATGCACATATGAATCTCAAAGTGTTCACTCAGAAATCGTGACAAAAGGAAAATTGTCAACACTAAGCTGTAGGATGAATCACGATACATATAAAGGAACCCAGGCATGGGAGGATAAGTTAATCCGTTATGCGGATTGGCAGGCACATGACTATGATAAAAAGATGGGGAAGGTCACAGCCTTCCATACTCTAGTAAAGCCAGCTTATCGCTTTATTAAACATTTTGTTTTAAGTGGAGGTTTTTTGGATGGCTATGTTGGGTATCGCATCTCTAAATATGCCGCATGGTCAGTATATCTGAGATACGAGAAGGTGCTGGAAATTCGTTCAAAACACAAATAGTCCTTTCTGTTAGTTTCTTAAAAACTAACGGCTGTAATCGTCTTGCACCCTGATAATATCTAGCTCATCAGATGGATTGTCTTCATCTGTATGCTGCCAAAATTCTGCCACAATAGACCAATTGTTTAATCCGACTAATCTGTGACGCTCTTCTTTCTTTAGTGTAACCGTTTCTCCGCTATTAAACTCTTTAGTCTCGCCTTCTATGTTTGTTTCACTTCGGACAATTCCCACGGGACCTTCTAATATTTTCCATGTTTCAGATCTACGCTGGTGGTATTGCCAGGATAACTTTGATTTGGGTTGAATCACTAGTATTTTGGGAGATAATTTTCCTGAAATCTTTAATTTAGATACATCTAGGCTATCAAAATATATATCTGAAAATAGTTGCGCCTGATTTTCATCAATAACAAAAAAACCACCCCAAGGCCTTTCGAAATCGTACGATGAGACTCTTAACCCCGAAGAGAGAATTCTTTCAGAGGTTTTCTTTAAGAAATCCATTTTTGTTAATCGAGTCATTTAATGATGGTATTTGTTTGCTGGGTATTTAACGCCAGCATTGATTTTGATATCCAAGATATTTTCAATAGGTATTTTAGGGCACGAATATCGCTCAGAGTATGCGCAATACGGGTTGTATGACTTGTTAAAGTCTAGTAAAACTTGTTCTTTACTCAGGTCTAAGCGAATTTCTACATATCTACCACCGCCATATGTTTGATTTCCGTTAGATTCATCTCCAAATGGGATAAATAGATAATTTCCCCAACCCTTTTTTTGAAAAAGACTTTGAGGTTGAAAAGCTGTTAGTTTAAAACTATCATTTCCAATAGAAAAATATAGATTTGCGTACTTTCTGTATATAGGTCTTCGCTCAGTTGTTGTGCTCATTTCAAACCATGCGCTATCATTACATCGTTCCCATTTAACACTCCGGGCAAACTTTTTGTTGATTTTAAAAAATGGCAATCTTTTGAATTTTATCCTATCTAGATCCTCCAAAGGGGATTCTGTTTTCGATCTAAAAGAAACATTCATTTCTTTTTGCCAGCTCCTAGCTTCATTGCGCGTCCATTGTGCCTCGAGGTCAATAGAACTATAAAAGAGAGGGACCATAAGAAGCATAACGAGCCTAACCGTCATAGCTTATTTAACTTAAAGCGAAATATATTGTTCTCATACTTCACTGTCAATATATACATACCACTCGGACCAGAGTTATTAATCTTAAGTTTTTGGTTTGCGTTAATTCTTCCCTTATAGATCAACTGACCTAATTGGTTGTGTAGATATATATCTGCGTTATTATTCCAGGTATTATTAAAGTAAATATGATTTGAGTGAGGATTGGGATAAGGGAAGGGCTTATTTTCTCGTAGCTCGTTATCTAAGTTCAAAACTCCTGAATTATTCGAATTCGGAGTGGGGTAGTCTTTAAAATTAACCCACTGAGCACTGCCATCATATTTCCTTCCAAAGGACTGATCCGCTCCTGCTGATGGGAATTTAATTTCGTCAATGGTGATAAAAGAGCCATTTGATTCTTTAGAGTATAGCTTAACTGTTTCTCCATTTCCCGAGAGTTTAAATGGCAGGTGATTGTCGTATTGACTGGTGTCGCTGCTTGCCCATAGCATTAAATGTCCATTGGCTGGTATTGTTAGGTCTTTGAGGTGATATAATCCAGGAATCGATGATTTATCGCTGATGTAAATATTTATTAAGTCTTGATTTGTTCCTGTTGTATTATATAATTCAATCCAATCGCTGTCATCGCCATTTTGATCTAAAACATAATTATTATTTTTTGACATCAATTCGTTGATGATTATTGGATTCTTTGAGTGAAGCAGGTGTGTGTGAAATGAACACGGATAATCGCTAGACTGTCCCACTATGTCCAAAGCAGTCCAATAGTATTCTATCCCACTGCTTGTAATCGATGATTGAATGATTCCCGAATAGTTTCCGTCACCAGCTATTTTGTCTTCCCCAAGGCCGTTGTCTGCTAATATGACAGAAGTCCAAATATTGTCACCAATTTCTCGATAATTTATACCAACCTGCGTTAAGGGAGATTCGTCTTTTGCATATACCGTAGCCACAATAGGTGCTTTATTACTTTTTCCTGAGAGAAGCCCTCCAATCAAAATAGGTTTACTATTGCCCGATAGAAATTGGTTTGTGGCAGATGTATTTCGGCTTCCAATAAATGTATTAATTCCGTAGTCTACATGCCCTCCTGCTGCTAATGTCCATGATTGCCAAAAGTCAACAGAATCATACCCGTAATCATATGTATAAAATATATCATTTTTGATATGGTTTGAAACTTGACTTCTTATATTTAACCCTTTATTAATAAATGAATTAGTTGTCATATGCTGTAATATAACTTTAAGTAATAGTTGCATTTTTAATTTATATTCCGGGATACTCAGGACTCTTTGATAAAGAGCATTATAATTTGCAACATTTCCCCAATTATTTATATTTCTATTCGCCCAATCCTCGCCAACCCAATCGATGCCCAGGGTATTGTCTAAGTCAAAAGGTATATAATGCATTAATCCATCCTTCGGATTTTGGTATAAGTAAAAATTATTTTTATTGTAAGCATGATTGTCCCAATGTCCGATGGCTATCTCGAAGGCTAAATAATAGAGGTATTCATTTACATCAAAAATTGATTCTAAAGCACAGGGGAGATTTGCAATGGATGTATTATTGAGGACGTTAATAAAATTTGAAAGATCACTGTAATCATCTGTAATACTGTTGGTTTTTAAATCATAAGCCCTTCTTCCTCCAGATGTAAATTTATAGTCACTTGGATTATTACTTATATACTCTAACGTTGCTGGCCATAGGCATTTATATAAATTCCCTGAATCATCTCCGAAGCGTTGTAATACAAAGTCATCATTAATGTGCTCTACGTTGGCATAAACGCCATAATAGGAGTTGTTTATATATAATTTAACATGGTTTGTTCTTGCACTCGCTAAGCCTAAATCTTCAAGCAGATCCCAACAAATTCTTGCTCTTGAAATGCTCGGATCATTGTGTTCACCATTTATGTTTAGGCCTTTCACTCCATTCCATCGTTTACCGCTATTGTACGTGTTAAAACTAATCTTGTAAGACTTTTTCCCCGAGTAACGAGATGTGTTTCCTCTTAGGCGAAATCCCACTTCTTCGATAGTGTCTTTAGTCCCATTATGATCAAAAATAAATTGAGATTTGTATTCTTTATCACTTGTAACATCATTAAAAATAGCTGCTAAACTATCAGGGGGTATTGAAATAAAAATACTACTGACGGTTTGATCACCATAAACAACCTGCCTGGGGGGATTTGGAATTGATTGCGCTTTAATCCCAAAACATATGAGCCCCAGAGAAACTACGATTAGATTTCTCATTTATATTATTATGTGTTTGATCATTTTTCGGAAATAGATATTTCATCGATGAAAATATAACTTTCTCCCCCAAAACCGGGATGCCATTTTTCTAATTTGCCTGCATTTATAAAGTGAACTTCGAAGTAAGAAATTTTTTCTGCTTTCCACATACGAAATGCTTTCCAATCCTCATTGCTTAATGATGTTTTCCAAATTTTTTTATAGGCGGGTTCTTGGTTTAGAACATTTTCAAATTTCTTTTTTTCAATAAGCCATTTATTATTATTCACGCTTACCCCCCAAATCTGTATTTCTTTTGGTAATGCGATCCAAGCTCTGATATCCTTTAAGAAAGAAAATTCTAATTCTAAATTATAATCATATTTAATTCTTTTATTTGGTTTAAGAGCAATAATTAAATCTTGTCCTTGAATTCCAAGCCATTCTCCTTTGTGATAGTCTTCAAATCCAAATATTCCATCTACCAATGAGTTTTTACCCGGATTGTATTGAACACTAACCTCACCCTGAATAATTTCAGAAGTCCATTTATTTGGCTTTTTCGTAGTGTATGCAATTGAGCGATGTGAATTATCATTTTTTCCGCCACGAATAATTGTTTGCGATTTATTTATTTTGACTTTTTGGATTCTTTCGAACTGTTCAATAACTACTGTAGAATTTTTAATAAATCCTCTCGGAGCATTGATAATAGGAGCGGGGTTGAGTCTTAGATCTGAATGTACTTTAAAGGGTGTGTTTTCATAAGGGTCTAATTTGGCGGAAGAAGGACTCTTTGCAACAATAAATTCGATATTCTTACTTTTTTCTAGGTCTTTATGTGTCAGAAAGGACTTTTGAATAATTTCATCACGTGAGTTGAGACTATATCCATGAAGGTAAATGGCAGAATTATCAATATCATTTTTGGATAAATTCGTTTCTATCGCTTTGAGCTCAACTCGATCCCACAATGGAGCAGATAGGGTATATTGCGCTTCACCAGGAACCATTGGGTAAATTCCCCATGAATTCATGATGTACCACGCACTCATTTGCCCGCAATCTTCGTTTCCCTCATATCCATTTGGTTTATCAGAATACATGGTCTCCAAGATCTCATTAATTCTTTGATGTCCTTTTTCCGGACTATTTCCAGAGGCATAAAGTGATGCGATATGATGACTGGGTTCATTACCATGAGCATATTGACCGATGAGACCAGTGACATCGGGTTGATGTCTTCCCACGATAATACTATTTTGGGTAAATAAATTATCGAGTTGTTCTTCTAACTGAAAATCATTTTCATTGAGCATTTTATTCCATTGAGTCAAATCATGAATGGGCGAAAAGCTATATTGCCAAGCATTTGCTTCTGTGAAATTGTTATTTACTTCTCTTGGGTCGAAGCGATTAAGGAAAGATCCGTTATCCCTAGGTCTAAATAGACCTGTCTGAGGATCAAATAGAGATATCCATCCTTGTGATCGTTTCCAAAAATGAGAAGCGATGGAATCCTTCCCTAGACGTTCTGCTGTCCATGAAATACAAGCGTCATCATAAGAGTATTCTAAGGTCTTTGATACACTCTCTGATTCATCTTGAACACTAAGAAACCCGTTCTCGATATATATAGGAAGTCCATAAACGCTTGACTCAGCCGTTTTTATCATTGCATTTAATGCTCGTGTTGAATCGATGGGTAACCCTTTGGCTAAAGCATCTGCTAAAACGCTAACGCTATGGTATCCGATCATACAATTTGTTTCATTACCAGCAAGCTCCCATATCGGTAGCCTTCCAGATTGATCAAAATGATCTAGCATGGTAATCATAAAATCTTTTGCACGATCGGGTTGAGTCAAAAGGTATAGTGGGTGTGCCGTTCTATAGGTGTCCCACAAAGAAAATACGGTGTAATGCTTGTGAAGCGTGTCTTTGTAAATACGATTGTCAATTCCCCGAAATTGACCATCAACATCGCTCCAAATATTAGGAACAATGAAAGCGTGATATAGAGCAGAGGCATATATCCGCTTCTGTTTTTCAGTTCCTCCATATACTTGAGCTTTATTTAATTCACTCTGCCAATCGTTTTGAACTTTCTTTTTGACTTGATCGAATATAGAGGCCGTATTCGCACTCATATTCTCAAGATTTCCAATCCAATGAGAAATATTTTTTCTGGCTCCTTGGTTGCTTACTCCGCTGAGACCCACTGCTAGCTCAATATTAATATTTTTGACTTTGCTTATATCGGTAGATTCATCAATCCATTTAAATTCTATTATATAGGCTCCATTCCCTAGAGGTTCTATTTTTTCTAATCCCCAAAGAGCACTAACAGATTTTAATTGGGCATAAAGGTGCTGCTCAGTTGCCCAACTGCTTGATATTCTGACGATATCTAAGGTCTTTTCGTCATTAATATTATTTTCTCTTTTTAGTGTAGCTGATTCTTTTAAAGTCTGGTCACGATATCCTAGATCGAGATAAAACCACAAACGACCATCTGATTTTGGAAAAGTGTATCTGTGAACTCCCACGCGATCCGATGCGGTCATTTGGCATAGGATATTATCTTCGGTTTTGACGCTATAATATCCTGCTTCTGAAACTTCACTTTCTTTGTCAAACTCAATAATTTTTCTTAAATCTTGTTTACTTGACATGGGACGAATCAAAATATCCGAGTAGTCACTAACTCCTGTTCCACTTAAATGTGTATGACTGAATCCATAAAGAGTAGTGTCAGTATAATGGTATCCGCCGCATCCGTCCCAACCCTCTTTTCTCGTATCGGGACCGAGTTGAACCATTCCAAAAGGAGCTGTAGCGGAGGGATGGGTATGACCATGGCCTCCAGTGCCAATAAAAGGATCAATGTGTTTTATGGAAATACCTTGACCATTAACACAATGGGATATCATCAAAAGCAATGTACTTAGTAAGTATCGCACAACAACTTATATCAATTACTATTAATGCTCTATAGAATTTGGCAATCTCTATATTTTGGAGCAATAAAAATATAGGTAGAATTCTTTTTTCGAGCGACCCAATCCATTAGTTTTTCTTGACGTTTTTGGTTTTCCACATAGTTTTTAAGCAATGAAAAATCTTGGTCAAGGTTTGCGCGGTGCGGAGCTATCCGTTGTCGCAGTTGTAAAATTCTAAATATTTCTTTTCCATCTTGCTCCCTTACCAATGCTGCCGGTGAAATATCTCCGACCTCAATCTTTTCGATGGCATAAAAAATACTACGATCTAAGTCCTCCAAATTCCATCGGGTATCTGTAGTCATAGGATTCATCATCACTCCTCCATTTAGCTTTGATTCATCATCAGAAGAATATTTCCTTGCTACTTCCTCAAAAGATATATTACCATCCATTATCTGCAAGCGTAGAGAGTCTAGTGCTTTTTTTGCTATGTCTAAATCTTCTTGTTCAACCTTGGGTTTAATCAGTATATGCCTGAGATCTAGTTCTTCTCCTCGTTTAATTTGTAGTTGCACGATATGGTATCCGTAATCAGTTTTAAATGGTTTTGAAACTTCTCCCGGTCTTAAGTTAAAAGCTACAGCTTCAAATTCCTTAACAAATTGACCACGTTTCAAACCCTTATATTCTCCTCCATTACGGTTACTTCCAGGGTCTTCAGAGTATAAAATCGCCATACTTGAAAAGGAGGACCCATTTAAAATTCTTTCACGCAAGGTATTCAAACGCTCGATAGTCTCTGTCAATGCTTCTTTGCTAACTTTTGGCTCAATAACGATTTGGGCCAATTCAACTTCGGTACCTATCAATGGTAAAGAATCTATTGGCATTTCTTGGATCATCTCTTCAACCTCAATCGGGCTTATTTGAACATTTTCGGCAACAGTCATTTGCATACGCTGAGAAATCATTTGATTTTTCATCAGAGGACGCATTTCTTCTTTGACCAATAATATTGATTTTTTGTAGTATTCCTCCATCTTTCTTTCAGATCCAATTTGAGCGACAAGCTGCTGTATTCTTCTATCTATACTTTCATCAATCTCTTCATTTGTAACTTCAACAGAATCAATAGCAGCATGATGTATCAACAGTTTTTCAAGACTAATTTCTTTCAACATATCGCAGTCAGATAAAACTTTACCTTCTTGAGATAGGGCCTGCTTTTGAAATATTATGTCTGACTTTAGAATTATTTGATCCCCAATGGCAGCAACAATTCCATCCACGTTTAGTGGTTGGTTTTGAGCAAAAACTGATAGGTTGAAAACGATAAGAATTAGTGTCTTTAATGATTTTCTCATAGTTTAAAATTAGTTAAGACTAACTTCTTTGACGTTCCTTGTTAATATTTCCCGAGCAAGATTCAAATAATTGTCCGCACCTTTTGAATTTGCATCATAAATAAGAATTGGTTCGCCAAATGAAGGGGCCTCGCTGAGTCTCACATTTCTAGCTATGATAGTATCGAAAACAAGCTTCTGGAAATGTTGTCGAACCTCTTCAACGATTTGATTACTTAATCGCAATCTAGAGTCATACATTGTTAAAAGCATTCCTTCAATTTCTAAGTCAGGATTTTGTAAATCTTGAACACTCCTAATGGTATTCAGAAGTTTACCTAGACCTTCTAGAGCGAAGTATTCACATTGGATAGGAATCAATACATTAGTAGAAGCTGTAAGAGCATTCAGGCTTATTAAGCCCAGTGATGGCGCACAATCAATAATTATATAATCATATTTATTTTGAATTTTTTGTAACGCAAGTTTCAATTTAAATTCTCTTTTTTCTTGGTCTACTAGTTCAATTTCAGCTCCTACAAGATCGACTTGAGATGGTATAATCCAAAGATTCTCTTGATTGGATTTGTGCGTAGCTTCTTTAGCTGAGGCTTTTCCAATTAGTAAATGATATAGGCCATAGTTTGAATTTTCTATATCGAGACCAAGTGCAGAGGTTGCGTTTGCTTGCGGGTCAGCATCGATAAGCAAAACTCGTTTTTCTAGGAATACAAGAGAAGATGCTAAATTTACAGCAGTAGTTGTTTTGCCTACACCGCCCTTTTGGTTCGCAATTGCAATCACCTTGGTCATAGGGTAAAATTAAATAACTCAGTATGTTTTGTGGGGCTGTTTTGATTTTTAAGTCAGAAAGTTATCAGCAATGAATTTAAACAATCAGATCGTGTCACGAACAACTCCACAAGTCAACATCATTTCTCCAAAATATGGATTTGAAATGTCATGTTCTAAGGAAAGCCAAATTCCACCAGAATTATTGAAAGCCATAGGGCAATACTGAAGGTAAATATTAGAGCCAACATTTGAGCTAAGGCCTTTACTTTGTAGAGCATCATAAATGATTTGAGACAATTCAAAAAATGACTTTCTTTTGATTTTGATGTCACCGGCATCAATAATATTTTGAGTTATTTGTTCTAATTGTCCTACTTTTAAATTTAGGTTTTTATTGGCGACACTTTGATCTAATAGTACTGATTTCATTCCATTTGCAGCGATATTGGTTTTCTCTACATCACTCAATATAAGGGCATCTTTAATTCTGAGATATTGTCCTATAACATCATTATTGTAGGATACTTTAATATTTTTCTCAGTATTAGAAACTGCAATTTCAGTAGATGGAATACTTGAGTTTTGACAACTCACAAAAAAAATAGTAAAAAGGCAAATAGAGTTTTTTAACATTTGTCTGAACATGGTTTTAGTCGGGATTATTGGATTGCACATTTCTCATTGGATTGCTAAGGTAATTCTCCCATGGATTTTTTTGCGGTAAAGCTTCAAGGTGAATCTCTACTTGTCGAGGCCAAACATTATTGTAAGTATCACAATCGGCAAGCTCTAGAAACGGGTCTATTTCTATTTTTATTGCTTTTTTTGGAAAATACACGGTTTTGGTAAAATTATTTTCATTTTGAATCCATATTTCTGCAGGATATCTAAGAATGGATCTTGTTCCATCCTTGAATGTAAAACCTAATACTATCGGGCTGATGAGTCCTCCGTCATTGCTTATTGTTAGTTCGTGCAAATAACCGTCTCTTCTATCTTTTAATCGTGATAATTTCTTTTGTTCACGAGAGTTTAGTTTATACCTATCATAGCTATTGTAGAAGTCATTTGTCTCTGCCACTCTGTCAACAACCGTTGGGGGGAGCTCTTTTTGATTTCGTATTCTTCCAATATGTCGTTTTTTATCTTTTTCAAACTTAGTTCTACGCTGATTTTCAAGTTCATCTGGATCTATTGTTGGGACTTGTGCAATGCGAACTTTAGACAAATTTAGATCTACATACTCTGTGCTGTAAAACCAACCTCTCCAGAACCAATCTAAGTCCACTCCTGAAGCATCTTCTAATGTTCGGAATAGGTCTGCAGGTGCAGGATGTTTAAAAGCCCAACGTTCACAATAGATTTTAAAAGCATAATCAAATAGCTCTCTACCCAAAACTGTTTCTCTTAAAATATTCAAAGCTGTTGCCGGTTTGGCATATGCATTATTCCCAAATTGAAGAATACTCTCAGAATTTGTCATTATCGGTACAATATTTAATGCCGGTGATCTCATGTAGTCAACAATTTGATATGCAGGACCTCGGCGAGAAGGGTATTTGACATCCCACTCTTGTTCGCATAGGTATTGAACAAAAGTATTCAGACCCTCATCCATCCATGTCCATTGACGCTCGTCAGAATTAATAATCATAGGAAAAAAATTATGGCCCACTTCATGTATTATGACACCAATCATACCATATTTAGTTGCTTCGCTATATGTTCCATCTTTCTCAGGTCGTCCTCCGTTAAAGCATATCATTGGATATTCCATTCCAATTTGATTTGTATGAACAGAAATTGCCCGAGGATAGGTATAATTAACAGTATGCTTTGAATATGAGATTAGACTGTGAGCGACTACTCTGGTACTATATTGCTCCCAAAGGGGATTCCCTTCTTTTGGGTAAAAAGATTCTGCTGTTACTGTTTGGTCACCAATTTTAACAGCCATAACATCCCAAATGAACTTTCTCGATGTGGCAAATGCAAAGTCACGAACTTTTTTGGCATTAAAAATCCAAGTTTTTCGACCATTATTATTTTCCTTTGATTCTGCTCTTTCAGCAATTTCAGCTTCTTCTTGCGTAACGATCATAACAGGATCCGAGAAGTTTTTTCTCGCCTCAGCTAGGCGTTTTCTTTGAGTTGAAGAGAGAACGGTAGATTCATTCACTAGTTCTCCAGTTGCCGCGACAATATGGTCTTCCGGCACATCAATAGAGACCCTATAATTTCCAAATGGTAAAGTGAATTCTCCTTGACCAAGAAATTGCTTATGTTGCCATCCCACATCATCCCCATATACAGCCATTCTTGGGAAAAACTGTGCGATGGTGTATAAGGTATTATCTTCTTCTTCGAAGTATTCATAACCACTTCTTCCACCACCTTCCATCCGATTGTTAATAGTGTAATTCCAACCAATATTAAATTTAATTGAATTGCCTGATTTAAGCACAGAGGTTAAATCGATGCGCATCATGGTATTTACGATTGTATGTTTTAACTCATTTCCTGATTGGTCTTTAACTTTTGTAATCTTAAATCCACCATCAAATTGATCAATATAGTTTTTTGATACATCAGCTGGAGTTATGGAGCTTGGTATAGAGCTTTTCGATATAAGATCTGTCATAGAACCAGGCTTTCTTATATTTTGATCTAGCTGAACCCATAAATATTGTAAATCATCAGGGCTATTATTTATGTAAGTAATCCACTCATTTCCATTGATCTTATGTTCTTTCTCATTTAATGAGATCGTGATGTTATAATTCGCCTGATTTTGATAATATGCATGACCTGGCGCCCCGCTTGCCGTGCGGTATTCGTTTGGAGTGGGGAGTTCATATGCAAGTTGTCGAAATTTACTTCCATTAATTCGCTCAAATGGTACACTTTGAGCCAATATCGGAGCGGTCATTATTAGTAGACAAATCGTAAATATTTTTTTTTTCATATCAGGGGTTTTTTGATCTGAAGCACTAAGGATAAAATATTACTAAAAATTTTTGAATTCCATTTTTTAAAGCACTGTAAATATAGTGGAGTTCACTCTTGTTACTTCGTGTTGACTAAATCCTTTTTCTGGGTCTTTCCTTATTGCATATACGTTTTTGTGATCTTTAAAAAGGTCAAAAAGGAACTCATCCTGGATTTGAAATTTCTTTAGGTATTTAAATTTTAATTCAATATTTATTGATTCAGGACTGTAGGTGTATTGTAGGATTTCATAATCAACTGGTTTTCCGTTAGTCTTATAAATTTGAATTTTTGAATTCACATAATGTTCCAACACCGATTGGTTTTTCTCATTTATCACATCTAGTTTAATATTCTCATCGTTGGTTGACGATAGCGCCCTCTCGATATCTTCAGTAAAGACTTTTTTAATCAAGTTCCATTCATTCGTTTTTGTGGAGAGGAATAATTCAGCAGATGATACATGGTATGGGTGAGGGGTTGTTCCAATTATTAGAAAGCTAATAACCACCGTGGTTAGAGTTGAATATATTTTTTTCATTGAATAAAAATTAAGGATTTACAGTTCAAAAGACATACCGGTTTTAGCTATGTGGAACCCTTTTTTCAAGACATTAGCAAACTCCTCGCTTTGGCTATTAAATAATGGATTACTATGATTAAAATGGATAAAGTAGATCTTGGTTTTTTCCGATGCATCCCATTTCTCCCAATGCTCTATGCTTTTAGAGACAAATGGGTGAGGTATTTCTGACATGTCTCTATTTGGAAGTTCAGATTGACCATAAAAGGTTCCATCTAAAACTGCATAATCAACTTTTCTTATGAGACTGTCAATACTTATATCCCATTTTGACCATTTATCGATGTCGGGAATAAAAAGTAATGTCTTCATTTTTCCTTCAAAAAGATATCCATAAGTTTCAGAGTATTCATCACGATGCGGCACATCAAGGGCTCTAATTTTTAATTCAGAAAATTGTATTGATTTATCTTCATTAATTTCTGTTAATTTGATATTGTTCAACTTTACAAGTTGATCCCATGGTCCATTATTCTTTATAAAGTCTATAAATCTTGGGCCACTAAAAACATTAATATTGTTCGTATTCATAGCTTCTCTTCCAAGATTTATTAGTCCTGTATAATGACCCACGTGAGCATGAGTTATTAAAATAGAGTTTGGAGAAATATCATTATTTAATTTACTCAGGAGACTCCATTGAGATGTTAAATCAGGAGTTGCTTCTATGAGGAGAGAGTTATTATCGGCAAGAGTAATACCCAAACAAGTTCGCTTTATAAAGGGGCGAAGTTTCCCCATATTATTGACACAACAAGATTTTTTACAGCCCGCTTGGGGTCTTCCTGCGTCTTGTGCAATACCAAGAACATGAACAGTAACTTGAGAAAGTAGGTTATTCGTCGGTAGGGTTGAGATCGCAATGATTAGGCCCAAAGGTTTACAAAATTTATTTATTATTGATCTCATTACCATTTTGTCTATTTTCCAATACAAAACCTTCCGAACACGCTTGATAAAAGGTCATCAGCTATAACTTCCCCTGTTATACTTCCTAAACTATCCAGGGCTTCTTTTAATTCAAAAGCTATGAATTCTCCACTCACTCTATTATTTAGGCCTTCTTCTGCTTTTTTAAGACTAGTTAATGAAGAATTCAATGCTTCAGCATGCCTAATATTGGCTATGAGTATATCAGAACTTCCATCCCATTTATTATCATCTATGAAGGATGATAATTTCGTTTGAATATTCTTCAAATCAACATTGATTCCAGTATAAAGCGCGTCTGGAAAATATTCGAGATAATTTATTTTATCCCATAAGTCTGATTTGGTAAGAATTTTTAAAATACTTGCGTTAGGAGATCTATTCACTATTTCTTCTTCTAGTTTTTTCGCTTCCCCAGATGAACAAGAAGTTGGATCAATTAGAAATAATATTATTTGTCCTTCAGACATTAATTTCCAGGATCTTTCAATCCCTAAAATCTCTACTTCATCATTGCTTATTCTAAGTCCTGCTGTATCTACTATCCGGAATAAATGATCTCCTAGTCTGAACTTTTCTTCAATGCTATCACGAGTAGTTCCAGCAAATTTTGTCACAATTGCTCGATCTTCTCCTAAGAAACGATTAAGTAAAGTAGATTTCCCAGCATTAGGTGCGCCCGCTAAAATTAGTGGAATACCATTTTTAATTGCGTTCCCTAGCGTGAATGTATCCAGCATTTTCTCAATCTCAGCTTTTAGATCGTTAAATAGCTTGTACAATGCAGGCCTTTGGGCGAATTCAACATCTTCCTCGGAAAAGTCTAATTCGAGTTCGATGAGTGCCGCAAAATCTATAAGTTGCTGTCTAAGTTCTTGCAGTCGAACTGAGACACTTCCCTTCATTTGTCGCATTGCAAGGTCATGGGCAGATCGTGATTCCGAGGCAATTAAGTCACCTACAGCTTCTGCTTGGACTAGATCCAATTTCCCATTTAAAAATGCTCTTTGTGTAAATTCTCCGGCTTTTGCTAAAATGGCGCCACTCTGGATGAGTTCTTTTAATGCAGATTGCAATATATATGATGAGCCATGAAAACTAATTTCGACCACATCTTCTCCTGTATATGAATTTGGTCCTGGGAAATAGACCAATAGAACTTCGTCTAGAACATGCCCACTTGATTCATAAAATTTGCACAAAATAGCTTTTCGGGGGCTAAAAGATTTCATTTTTGGGAAGTGAGTAGATGCTATTGAAAGACAATCATCTCCAGAAATTCTAATTATCCCGATGGCTCCTGAACCGCTTGGTGTTGAAAGTGCAACAATGGTTTTCACGATACGAATGTACGATACCTCTTTTTCCTATGATCTATTGTTAATGATATGAAAATCAATGCAATTTATTCGATCTTCCCAAAAGGAAAATAGTTGGTGCTTTGTGATAATTATCAATTTTTTTGATTTTTCTCCACTCTGCAATGGATTTGCTAATAATAAATTCTGTTTTGCTGTTCAGGTTTGCTGCTGCACATAAAAATATGTCGGGTCCAATTAAGAGGCAGAGTTCTTCAATCAGTTTTGTGTTTCGATAAGGAGTTTCTATGAAAATCTGGGTAATACCATTTCTAACTTCTTTTTCTGATCTGATTAGAAGTTTCTTTCTATCTGATTTGTCATGAGGTAGGTATCCAATAAAGCTAAAATTTTGACCATTGAAACCACTAGCCATTAAGCCCAGAAATATCGAAGATGGGCCTACCCACGGTTTGACTAATATTCCTAATGTGTGAGCCGCTTCAACAATTATGCTACCTGGGTCTGCTATTGCAGGCGCACCGGCATCAGATATCAACCCCATGTCAAGACCATTTAGGCATGGTTCAAGGAGTCGAGAGTCATTATTTTCTTGACGAAACTTATCTAATGGAAATAAGCGATGCTCAGAAATAGGAATGTTCGGTGAGATTATTTTTATCTTCTTTCTGGCAATTTTAGGGGTCTCTACTATCCAGTTCTTTATGTTATTAGCAGAGTCCGTTAAACCTTGAGGGATAGAACTTTTGTGATTAGATTCAGAAATAGGAACCGGAAACAAATGTAGCGTGCCAAAATTCATTTTATCGAATCGTTGGCTGAGGTCCATATATTTAACCAATTTAATGATGCTTTTTTTAACATTTGAAATACATTTTCAAAACCTTCATTTCCTCCAAAATAAGGGTCAGGAACTTGACGGTTCTCATCTGGATAAGTTGAGTCAAGGAACAAGTGGATTTTGTTTTTATGAACGGGGTTCTCGGACAGTTTTAACACGTTGGTATAGTTGGATGCATCCATCACGAATATTTGATCAAACTTATCAAAGTCATCTAACTTAAATTGCCTTGACCTTTGATGCGAAATATCTATATCATGAATAAGTGTAGATTGCTGTGCTCTTATATCCGGGGGTTCGTTAGTATGGTAATTTGATGTTCCTGCGGAATCAAGAATCCAATTTTTGGATAAATCGGATCCAATTCTTTCATTTAATAAATATTGAAAGACTCCTTGTGCAACCGGAGAACGACAAATATTTCCTAAGCAAACAAAGAGTATCGACTTCGGTGTCATCCCACCAGTGTCAACTTTTTCCTCAAATCATCGACAAATACTCTGAATCTTTTGTCCGTCTCTGATAGATTACTTACTGTTCTGCACGCATGTAAGACTGTGGCATGGTCTTTATTGCCACATTGCGCACCTATAGCCGCTAAACTATTTTTAGTCATTTTTTTTGCAAAAAACATTGTGAGTTGTCTAGCTTGAACAATTTCTCTTTTACGGGTTTTACTTTTAAGCAATTCCACTGGCATGTCAAAGTAATCGCAAACTACTTTTTGGATGAAGTCAACACTAATTTCACGTGTGGTGTTTTTGACAAACTTATCGATCATTTGTTTTGCAAGCTCTACAGTGATTTTTTTTCTATTTAATGACGACTGGGCGAGAAGAGAGATTAAAGCTCCTTCTAGTTCTCTCACATTACTTGTTATACTGTAAGCTAAATACTCTACTACATCATCTGGCATATCGATTCCGTCTGAATATAATTTTTGGTGTAAAATTGCTATCCGGGTTTCTAGATCTGGCCTTTGTAAATCAGCAGAAAGTCCCCATTTAAATCTCGAAAGTAGCCGTTGTTCCATTCCCTGTAAATCAACTGGAGCTCTATCTGAAGTTAAAATTACTTGCTTTCCTTGCTGGTGCAAGTGATTGAAGATTTCAAAGAAAACATCTTGAGTTTTTTCCTTTCCACTAAATGATTGAACATCATCCATTATTAACACATCAATTAATTGATAGAAATGAACGAAATCGTTTTTAGAATTATTTCGAATAGCATCAATAAACTGTTGTGTGAATCTTTCGGCAGATACGTAAAGAACAGTTTTGTCTGGAAATCTGTCTTTAATTTCTATACCTATTGAATGAGCAAGATGAGTTTTTCCAAGTCCAACTCCACCATAAACTAATAAGGGGTTGAATGAAGTTCCTCCCGGTTTTTGAGCAACAGCATATCCAGCTGATCTGGCTAGTCTATTGCAGTCTCCTTCGATAAAATTTTCAAAAGTGTAATTAAGATTGAGTTGGCTTTCTATATTGACTTTTTTTAATCCCGGTATAACAAAGGGATTTTTAATTCCTTTTTCACCTCCAATTTTAGCAGGTAAGGAAACTTTTTGATTTTCTATAGGTAGTCTATTTGAAGAAGGTATATCAACTTTATTTACCTCTAAATGAGCAGTATCTTGATCCATGACTATTGAATACACGAGTCTCGCATCTGACCCTAATTCTTTTGTTATTGCAGATTTTAATAATTTAATGTAATGAGCTTCTAGCCATTCATATACAAATTTGCTTGGGACTTGAAGAGTAATGACTTTACCTTGAAGCTTGATTGGACGGATAGGTAAAAACCATGTTTTATATGCTTGAGGACTTATGTTGTCTTGGACATAAATCAAACAGTTTCGCCAAATTGCATCTGCGGTGTGCTCCATGTGTCTTTAAAGTTCTTTACTTTTAACTATTAGAAATATGTGTATTGAACTGAAATATTCGATTCTCAGATGAACTAACATATCCGTAGGCGAAAGTGTCGATAAAATCCGTTGAAAAAAAATTGTTTGACTATTGATTTTAAAGTTTTTTTTATACATGTTTATAATTGAAGGGGCTCTTGAAGCTCAATAAAAATATATTTAATTACTTGAAAATGAATAATGTAATTTAAATTTAAATGGTTGTTTCAACATGTAAAATTAGAGTCAGATACGCAGAAACTGATCAGATGGGATATTGTTATTATGGTAATTACCCTGGTTTTTTAGAAATGGGTCGGGTAGAGGCATTAAGAGAACTTGGAATTAGATATCGGGATCTTGAAGAAAAGGGTATTATGCTTCCTGTTTCATCTTTGGAAATAAAATATAAAATCCCAATTCGCTATGATGAACATATAACAGTTGAAACGAAGATATTAAACCTCCCTGAAGGAACAAGAATACTTTTTAGCTATCAAATTTTTAATGAAAATGGAGATCTTGCAACAACCGCAGAGGTGGTTTTAGTCTCTGCCTCAGTTGAAACGGGAAGACCTCAAGCTATGCCCAAGGAAATATTAAATGTTTTAAAACCTTATTTTTTATGAAGTATTAATTTGGTGAAGTTAGAAGATGTTTTTAGGTAATATATTCCTGATTTCCATGACCTTATATTTAAATATGGTGGTAGATCTCCTGACCACATGATTTTCCCTGTTGCGTCAGTTATTTCAGCTTTATTGTTTTGAAAAACTCTCGGTACGCTCCAAATTCCAGTGCTGAAAAAATCTAAATTTATTTTTTCCCTGGTATTACTTGGGGTGCTTGCCTGTGGGTTAAGGATTTGCCATTTGGCAAATTCTAAATGTATGTCACTTGAGTGTGCTCCTGAAAAGAGTGCTGAATCCGCAGCTAAAACCCAATTTGCAGCTACTGGAAATGTCATGCTAGATGTCCAGTTGTGAATTGACTCAAGAATGAGTTTGTCAACAGTGTTAGACCCATATTTAAACCATAGCTGCATCAAGGGATCTACAAATAAGTCAGTATGCTCGTAGATTCCTGAAAAAGATATATTAGGATACATTTTCATTTGAGAATTTACAGCAGATCGACCACTCCAGAATTCATTATGACCATCCCAGGAAAATACTTTTTCCCAATTAAAATAATTTAAATTCCGTGAATAGCTTGAAGCAAAATAATCACCCAATGCTTCATCTAGGCACTGCCTTTCTATCCCAAAGAGACTATTTGGTGCGGCACTGTGAGAAATTGCATGGGAATATTCATGAATTATGACATCAGCATCCTCTGCATCATCTACTCCGCCTTCCCCAAAAAGAAGAGATGGTGGAGATGTACTTGGATCAAAAGCTGAATTGTCAGATCCATTCATTGCATTTACATCTACAGGGATTGAATAATTAACTAAATGATCAAATCCTAGGCTGTCAATTCGATATTTCATTTTTGTTATGTGGAATAGGGCATTGGTCATCTCAAATTCCGGATCACTTCTTGAAGAGATGAATTCCCCATTATTTGATGTAGGAACACTGTTGCTTGGAGAATCGAATTCAGATATATTCGCTGCGAAATTACTTAGCGTAAATACTCCAGAAGAATAATTTAATAATAATTCCGCTGTATCCTGAAGGGGTTGTAATACATTAAGATTTTGATCATTAAGATCTTTGTGCGATCCACCATAATTTACTTGAGCTTTAGTTAATGGATCCGGATTAAAAATACTGACCAATCCAATCGTATCTGAATAATAAACTAGGAGACTTTGTTGGTGAATAATATTACCATTTAGGTCTTCCCATATTCGAATCTTTGATGGTCCAAAATTATTTCTACTTTTTTTATCTCGGACTGTACTTTGAATAAATTCATTTTCTAGAAAAAACCAGCATGACGCATTCGCTGATGGGCTTTGCGTTTTTAGATCTGGAATTGAGGCAAAAGATACTGCTAAACCTGCTCCATTATTTTTGATGTGGATATTTGCTTGTGCTCCAATGACAGGTAATCCATATAAATGTAATTCGAATTTCATATGCTCCCCTCCTGCAGATTTAATCGTTTGCAGTGATCGCCATTCAAATGGTTCTGTAGCATTTGATTTCTCGTTCAACCATGTCTTCCAATCATTTGTTTCATGGCTCTTTAAAGGGCTCTGAATCCATGCAAATTTTACAGGTAAGCTCTGGCTTCTTAGATCATTGGATGAAATATAAAATGTTAAAAGAAAAAAAGTAAAACAAGGTATTTTATTTAATAATCGCATTATTTCCTTAGATATGTGAAGACTTCATCGTTATCAATACTGTATGCTTTTTTCAATATGGCATTTTTGGGCAAAAAAGGAGCTTTTACTCCATTACTCAATATTATTTTGTTTCTTATTATTCTGCACTCATCCCAGATCGATATTTTAAAAAAATGGTTAATTGTATTAGCTCCTCCTTCAACCAAAATACTTCTGAATTGGCAATTTTTAAGATGTTGAATAAAGCTTTCCTCTGAGGATTCTCCAAAATTTGTTGTCCATATTACCCAGTTATCCTTACTGGCCATTTCAATAATTTTTTCATCTGTTTTCCTGCGGTTAGGTATCCACAGAATTTTTTTGGGATTTGGTCCCGATGAATATCGAACATTTAATTGTGGCTCATCTCTTATAAATGTTTTAATTCCAACGAGAATGGCTTCTTCCTGGCTTCTCCATGAGTGAACTATGGGTTGAGCTGAGGATGAACTAATTTTATATGGTTTGAAATTTTTTGAATTTCTTTTTCCATCTATGAATTTATCTGAAGATTCTGCCCATTTTAAGACAATGTAAGGAAGACCATGAATAATGGACTTAAAAAACCGTTTGTTTAATTCCTGACATTCAATTTCATTTATTCCAACAATAACTTTTACCCCTGCTAATTTGAGTTTTCTAATTCCAGCTCCCGAAACTTTTGGGTTTGGATCACTCGATCCAATAATCACTTTCTTAATTCCTTTTTTTATTATAAGATCCGCACATGGTGGTGTTTTTCCAAAATGACTACAAGGTTCAAGGTTGACATATAAGATTGAGTCTTTAATACAATCCTCATCCTCTTTTCTTATTGATTTTAAGGCCATGACTTCTGCATGATCTGAGCCATATTTATAATGAAACCCTTCTCCAATAATCCTATTATTATGGACAACTATTGATCCTACTTTTGGGTTTGGATGATTCCATCCTCCAGAATTTTTCGCTATCGAAATACATCGATTCATCGCAATAAGATCATCCATTAGACAAATGTACATATTACCTTTATGACATGGAATGTGCAGCAGCTCAAGCTACTTTTCTTGAATCAATGTTTCAAGTTTATCAAAGCCGATCCGAGTCAAGAGCAATATGGTCTGAGTGGTTACGCTCAAGGCATGGTGGGAGAATTTCTTGGGAACTTCGTTTTGACAAAAGCATGACTGAAAATGAGAAGCTCGTTTTTTTTGAAGACTTGAGAAAATTAAAAACATCTATGCCTATTGCTTATGTATTAGGTGAAATTATTTGGGCGGATATAAAATGGAAAGTTGATGAACGCGCGTTAATTCCCAGGCCGGAAACTGAAGAGCTTTTGCAAGCGGTCTTAAGGGAAGTGAATCCTTCAGATAGAATTGTAGATGCATGCACTGGCTCCGGATGTATTGCAATAGCGACAAAGCTAAAAGTGCCAAGCACGCATTTAATAGCCTTTGATTTAAGTTCTGATGCATTGAGCTTAGCTGAAGAAAATGCCGACTCTAAAAATGTTCAAATAGATTGGTATAAATCAAATTTATTAGAGCCAATTCCAGATTGGGTTAGTTCTGGTGGAGATGATATTTGGGTTTCAAACCCTCCTTACATACCGGTTTCAGAAATTTTAGATAAGTCATTGGGATTTGAGCCCGACATGGCCTTGTATGTATCCGATGATAATCCGATTATTTATTATCAAAAAATTATTAAATGGTCCCTGAAAGGATTGAAAAAAGGTGGTTTTCTTTTTTTTGAGGTTCATTCTGATTTTTGTTTCGAAATTAAAATACATCTTGAAAATCAGAATAAATGGAGTGAAATAAAAATTATTGATGACGATTGTGGAAAACATCGTTTCATTAAAGCCGTTCGTGAATAATACTCTCTTAAATTTGAATAGATGAGTTTAGATAGGATTCAAGGATTACGAAAAAGTTTACATGATCATAATTTTCGTTACTACGTTTCGGATAATCCTATTATTTCTGACTTTGAGTTTGATAAATTACTTTTTGAATTAAGTGAATTAGAGCAAAAACATCCTGATGCATTTGATCCGAATAGCCCTACACAAAGAGTTGGTGGGGAGATAGTTAAATCCTTTGATGCTGTTGTTCATAAGCGTCCAATGCTCAGTTTGTCAAATTCTTACAATCAAGATGAGATTACCGCATTTATTAAACGCTGTCAAAGTGTTTCCGGTGAAAAATTAGATTTATCTGTTGAACTGAAGTATGATGGTGTTGCAATTTCTCTTTGCTATGAGAATCGTAAACTGGTAAGAGCAGTAACAAGAGGTGACGGTGTCAAAGGAGATGATGTATCTGTCAATATTAGAACGATAAAAAATATACCGTTGATACTACCCAATGTGGCCCCAAATGAACTAGAAGTTCGAGGTGAAGTATTCTTCACGTCTGATTCTTTTGAGGCCTTAAATAAAAAACGTTTTGATAATGATGGTAGTAAATTTGCAAATCCTCGTAATGCAGCTAGTGGTACTCTTAAATTGCAGGATTCATTTGAAGTTGCGAGTAGAAAACTGAGTGCTCTAATGTATTCAGTTTATTCCGATGAGTTTGATTTCAAAACTCATATTGAAAGTCTTCGATTAATTAGGGAATGGGGTTTTCCTGTTCCCAGTGAAGAAAGTGGTTGGATTCGGTCGTGTAAGTCAGTTGATGATATTTTTCAATATCTAAGCTTTTGGGATACTGAAAGACATAGCTTGCCTTTTGCCATTGATGGAGCCGTAATTAAATTTAATAGTATTTGGATTCAACAGAAGATCGGTTTTACTGCTAAATCCCCAAGATGGGCAATTGCATATAAATTTAATTCTGAAAAGGTACTTACTCGACTTCGTGAAGTTAAATATCAAATTGGCCGAACAGGTGCAATAACACCAGTTGCGGTTTTAGATCCTGTATGGATTTCAGGAACGGTTGTTCGTCGTGCTTCAATTCATAATGCGGACCAAATTATAAAGTTGAATTTACACGAGGGTGATTCAGTGTGGATTGAGAAAGGTGGTGAAATCATACCAAAAATATTAGAGGTTGAAATTTCAAAAAGACCTATCGGTTCAAATCCAATAAAATTTATTCTTAATTGTCCGGATTGTCATTCTCTTCTTGCGCGAAAGGAAGGAGATGCCCAGCATTATTGTTTGAATGTGGATACTTGTAAACCACAAATTAAAGGTCGCCTCGATCATTTCATTCACAGAAAAGCTATGAATATAGATGGCGTTGGAACTGAAACAATAGATCAGCTGGTAGAGTTGGGACTTATTCACAAGCCTTCAAATCTTTATGAACTTGATGAAGAGGACTGGTTTAAACTTGATAAATTCAGAGACAAGTCGGTTAAAAATGTATTGGCAGGTATTGAACAAAGTAAAATGGTCTCTTTTGAACGTGTTTTGTTCTCTATTGGAATTAGGCATGTGGGCTCCACAGTTGCCAAGAAGTTATCAAAGCATTTTGGGAATATTGATGCGTTAATTAGTGCATCAGAATCAGAATTATTGGACGTTGAAGATATTGGCCCTATGATTGCCAAATCTTTGAGGTCATATTTTTCAAATGAGTCACATATCTCAGAGCTTGAAAAGCTCAGAGCAATTGGTTTAAATTTCAAGAGTGACTTAAATGATAAATCTGGAATTACATTAGCGGGTTTCTCATTTGTAGTTTCTGGTGTTTTTGAGTATTTCTCTCGTGATGAAATAAAAAAATCTGTCGAAGACAATGGTGGTAAAATAGTTAGCTCAGTAAGCTCAAAAACTGATTATTTATTAATGGGTAGCGGCGTTGGTCCTAGTAAAATAAAAAAAGCTGATCTCCATGGAGTAAAGCGATTAACAGAAAATGAATTTCTCAGATGGATTGGCTCTTCAAAATAGGTAAAGTTTGGCGCGAGCATAGATGGGGCCGTGCTCGCCAGCATAAAGTTATAAACGTGCCCTGGAAAGGTTGGGACGATGCAAATCGAATTGGCATTTTGTTTAATGCAAGCTATGATCGCATGGATTTAGAAGTTTTACGAGAGGTCGTTCAAGTTCTTAAACAAGAGCACAAATCAGTAACACTATGCGGTTGGACTGGCCAAATGCGGCCAAAAAATGTACTCTACAATGGGCGTCAGTTGATATTTATTGATGATTTCACATGGCGGGGAGCACCGGAATCTGGTAATGCTTTAGAGTTTATGCAGACGGAATTTGATGTCATAGTCTCCTTACACAGAGGATCGAGAACACCAATAGATGACTTAGCATCAAAAACCTCAGCAGGTATTCGAGTAGCTGCTGAAGGTGAGGAAGATTTTTATGATTTTTGTATGCGGTCTGAAAGTAGAGATTACTCTGTTTACTTTCAGAACCTTAAAGAATGGTTAAGAAAAATTAATCCAAGTCTATGAAAAATATATTTCGAGGAACAGGAGTTGCTCTGGTTACTCCGTTTAACAATAACGGCGATATTGATTTTGAGTCACTTTCAAAACTAGTCGATCACTGTATTTATGGTGGTGTTGACTTTTTAGTTGCTTTGGGAACGACATCTGAATCTGCTACGTTAAGTGATTCAGAGAGAAATGCCGTGTTGAGTCATATCGTTGAAATTAATGATAATAGATTACCAATTTTAATGGGCGTAGGAGGAAATAATACAAGTTTAATTTGCTCAAATATTAATAGTGTTCCCAAGGGTATTAAAGGTCTTTTGTGTGTTTCTCCATATTATAACAAGCCTACTCAAGAAGGCATTTATCAGCATTTTAAAGAAATATCAATTTCCACTAATCTTCCTATAGTATTGTACAATGTTCCCGGGCGAACTGCATCTAACATGACTGCTTTAACTACTTTAAGTTTGGCTAAAAAATTCGATAATATCGTAGCAATAAAAGAAGCAAGTGGTGATTTAGAGCAAGTAATGCAAATCATTAAAGACGCTCCTGATGGGTTTGATATTTTATCTGGAGATGATAATCTTACTTTTTCGATTATGTCCCTTGGTGCAGCTGGAGTGATATCTGTTTCAGGTCAAAGTTTTCCAAATGAATTTAGTGCGATGGTAAATCATTTATTAAATGGTGATTTGTCTCTGGCCAGGTCCATTCATTTTCGGTTGTTTAATTATACGAAACTTATTTTTCGAGAAGGAAATCCTGGAGGAGTTAAATGGGCCTTAAACCATATGCAGATTATTTCTGACAAATTACGTTTGCCGCTTTGGGAAATAAGTGATGAGCTAAAACGCTTGATAGAAAAAGAAGTAGACGAAATAAGGAAAAACAGCAATTAAAAAGTTCCGTTTCATAAGTTACCTTTGCTCTTATGAGAATTTTTAGGTTCCTGACTTTTATTTTGATCTTTTTTGCCGTTTCGTGCGGTGATTATCAAAAAGTTTTAAAGAGTAACGATGCTTCATTTAAATTTAAGAAGGCAATTTTTTATTTCGAAGAAAAACAATTCAATAAAGCATTCCCACTTCTGGATGAGCTAATGTCATCTTTCCGCGGAACAACTCGTGCTCAAGAAGTATACAAGTACTACGCTTTAACTCTTTATGGACAAAAAGATTATATTCTAGCAGGATACCACTTTAAAAGATTTTCAACAACTTTCCAAGGTCATCCTTTTGCTGAAGAGTCCGCTTATTTGGCTGCTTACTGTTATTATCTAGAGTCTCCTACTTCTAGCCTTGATCCAGCATATATTTATAAGGCTATAGATGAATTACAATTGTTTATCAATTCTCACCCAGAAACAAAAAGATCTCTAGAGTGCAACAATTTAATTGATGATTTACGGGAACGATTAGAGAAGAAATCATTTGATATTGCAAAGGGGTATTTTCATCGTGAACAATTTTCAAGTGCGGTAACATCGTTTAACGTAATGTTGGGAGAGTATCCTGATTCTCCTTACCGGGAGGAAGCAATGATGCTTAGGTTTAAGTCAGCATATGAATTGGCAAAGAATTCGATTGAAAACCTTGAAAGTGATCGTTACAAAGAAGCTGCAACAGCTTATTTAGAATTTAATGATGCTTTTCCAGAAAGTTTATTTCTAAAGGAAGTTGAGTCTGTATATAAAAAAATACAGGCTTTTTCAGAAAAAGAATTGTAAATTCGCTGCTTAAATTTTTGATTGATCATGGATAAGAATCATTTACTCGCAAGTAAAAACACTCAGACTCTAAATTTCAATGAGTTGGACCGCGATACAAATAATATTTACGAGTCTATTTCTATTGTTTCTCGCCGTGCCGAGCAAATTAATGAAAGTATTCGTGCTGAGATTAATGAAAAATTAGAAGATTTTCGCTCTGCGACTGATTCATTGGAAGAGGTTTTTGAGAATCGTGAGCAAATTGAATTTTCGAAGCAATACGAGGCGATTCCAAAGCCTCATGCTATGGCTGTTCACGAATGGTTAGACGGTAAAATATACAATCGTTACCCTGAGCAAGATAACACTGATGCATGAGCACCCTAAGGGGTAAACGTGTACTTTTAGGTGTTGCAGGCGGTATTGCTGCTTATAAAATCCCATTTCTTGTAAGACATTTGCGAAAAGCGGAAGCAGAGGTGCGTGTAGTTTTATCTCAAAGTGCCAAAGATTTTGTCAGTCCTTTGGTTCTTGCAACTCTTTCAGAGAGACCTGTAGAGATGGATTTAGTTTTAAGCACTTCAGGAAAGTTGTCATGGAATAATCATGTTAATTTAGCGGAATGGGCGGATGTTATTTTGATTGCTCCAGCTACTTCAAATACTATTGGAAAATATGTGAATGGTATTTGTGATAATTTATTACTTGCTACTCTTTTATCTTCCAAGACAAAAGTATTCTGGGCACCAGCAATGGATCTTGACATGTTTAAAAATCAAGCCAATCAGGGTAATTTAAATCTATTAAATAAATGGGGGCATACCGTTCTTTCTTCTCCTTTTGGAGATTTAGCTAGTGGCCTAGTAGGGCCTGGGAGAATGGCTGAACCGGACAAAATGTATTATGCTATTCGGTCTTATTTACTGAAAGATGAATTCTGGTATGGGAAAAAAGTCATTTTAACTTCTGGTCCTACGCGAGAATCAATCGATCCTGTGAGATTTTTAAGTAATGGTTCCTCGGGAAAAACAGGCGTTGCATTATTAACTGCTCTTGTGGATAGGGGTGCCATTATAACTTGGGTTCATGGGCTTTCCCATTACCACCTTACAGATATGGAAAATGTCTTGTATAAGCCTGTTATTACCGCATTAGAAATGAGAGACGAAGTAATGAAGGCTTGGTCAGATTCAGATATTTACATCGGTGCAGCTGCAGTTTCTGATTATCGTCCAAAGCAGAGTTTCAAACAAAAAATAAAAAAGTCCAATACTGGTCTAGATTCTATTAAATATGAATTAAATCCAGATATATTATCGGAAGTTGGAGATAAAAAGATGAAAGGTCAATATTCCCTTGGTTTTGCATTGGAAACGGACAATGGAGAAGAAGAAGCTTTGCGCAAGTTAAAATCAAAAAAAGCTGATGCGATTGTTCTTAATTATGCAAATAAGAAAGGAGTAGGAATTAATTCAGAGACAAATGCTGTAACATTAGTCTCGAAAGATGGAAATGAGACCTTACCGCTCCAATCAAAGGAGTTAATGGCAGGAAATCTTTTAAATTGGATAAAAAAGCACTGGAAAATATGAAGGTTTCATATTTATTATTATTTACATTAGTCTTTTTTGGCGACTTAGTTGCTCAGGAGTTCATGGTTGATGTTAAGGTACAAGCTCCAAGTGTTCAAACTAATGATCGGCAAATATTTAGTGATTTAGAGACTGCCTTAAGGAATTTCATTAACCAGCAGGCATGGACTCAAGTTTCTTATGAGGAAAGTGAAAAAATCAAAGGCTCCATGGTGTTTACAATAACGAACTATGATCCTAACTCTGCCAACATGTCTGGGAATTTACAATTACAGTTTGCTCGTCCGGTATACATGTCGGACTATCAATCTCCAACAATCCTAATTCAAGATGGAGATTTAACTTTTAATTATCGATCAAATACTGTTTTAGAGTTCAATATTGGAAGGCACTCAAGTAATTTAACATCGATCGTTTCTTTTTATTGTTATGTGGCACTTGGGTTAGATGCTTCTTCTTTTAGTTCAAAAAAGAGTAGTTATTTTTCTCAAGCTCAAGTTATTGCAGCTAATGCCGCATCAGCAGGAGCGGGTGGAGGATGGGATAGATTCAAAAACAACCTGAATCGTCACTGGATTATTGAAGATATAATGAACCCTGCTAATTCTGATTTTATGTCGGTTTGGTATGATTATCACAGACAGGGTATAGATAAGTTATTCGACCCCTCTCAGCAAATGGCGGCGAAAGAATTAATTAGCTCAGCGCTGAGGAGATTAAAATTGATTCATGATAAGCAACCAAATAGTTTTTTATTGCGTTGGTTTTTTGATACCAAATCGAATGAGATTCGTCAAGTGTATAGTGGTGGTCCAAATTATCAATCTGAAGAATTAATAAAAGATCTTCAGGCTATGGATCCTTCTAATTCAAGTAGTTATTCAAATATGGGTCGTTAAAAGACTTAAAAGTAAATTCACCCAGCATGCTCAAGAGTCTCTATATTCAAAATTTCGCTCTAATAGAAAGCCTTAATCAGACTATTAAGCCTGGCTTTACTGTGGTTACAGGAGAAACTGGCGCGGGTAAATCAATTTTATTGGGGGCTCTACAATTAGCTCTAGGGGGAAGGGTCGACTTAAAGAAGTTAGCTCTTGATGGAAAAAAATGTATTGTGGAGGCCCAATTTATTTTAGACCCTAAAAAATGGTCGGATCGCTTTGAACAAGAGGATTGGGATTTCATCGAAGAAAGTACTCTACGCAGAGAAATATCCCAAAACGGAAAATCAAGAGCTTTTATTAATGACAGCCCCGTAAGATTAGAGGATTTAAAACGACTATCTGAGGAGCTAATTGATATTCATAGTCAAAAAGACACAACATTTTTTAAGAACCCCAAATTCATTGCAGATTTTTTGGATAACTATGGAAATCTTCAAGCCTCTAGAGATTCATTTGATTCAGCACTGAAAGAATTTAAAAATTACGATTTAGAGTTAATAAAACTTGAAGAAAATTTAGGAAATAGCTTCGATCCAAGTTATGTTTCTTTTGTTTTGGATGAAGTGGATACTGCAAATCTTCATTTAGATGAGGAAGAGAACTTACGTGAAGAGTTAAATACATTATCAGGTTCTGAAGATATTCAGATTTTAATCAATGAGATCAGACAAAAAACAGATGACAGTCCTGGATTAAATGATGATTTATCCCATTGGGTATCAATGTTTGAGGGTTTAAAGCAAAGGTCAAAGTTTTTTAATTCTTTGAGAGAAGAATCTGGAGCAGTTCAAGATTTGTTTCAATCTGTTATGCATCAATTGGAGAGGTTATCTGAGAAAATTGAATCTAATCCTGAGAGATTAGTTGCTATCGAAGATAGATTGAGTTTAATTGAACAGCTGTTAAGAAAACATAGAGTTGGTTCTTTGGTTGAACTCCTCACAATTCGAGACAAATGGCTTGAAAAACTCGAGCTCTATGAACAACAGAAATCCATGAAAGTCCTACTAAGAGAAAAATTAGATGTAGCGAAAGCCAAATTGATTCAAGCAGGAAATAACCTTCATGTAAAAAGGTCAAATCTATTTTTAGAGATAGAAAAAATGGTCAAAGTAGCTCTAGGTGATCTAAATATGGAGAAAACAATGTTTTCCATCCTTAGTAAACCTCTTGAGGTTCCTGCGATCTATGGAACTCATAAATATTCCTTATTATTTTCAGCAAATGCTGATCAGCAAATGCAACCTGTTGAGAAAGTTGCGAGTGGTGGCGAAAGGAATAGATTAATGCTAGCCCTTAAGAGTTTATTTGTTCGAGGAAAGGGTTTAGAAACTATACTTTTTGATGAAATTGACAGCGGGGTATCTGGAAGTACAGCAGCAAAAGTCGCTGAAATGTTCAGTAGTATGGGAAAACACTCTCAAGTTATAGCGATAACTCACCTTCCTCAAGTTGCAGCTGCGGGAAGCAATCATTGGAGGGTAGATAAGTATTTAGACAGAGGTAACTCAAGAACCGGCTTAATAAACTTGGAGGGAGAAGAGAGAGTGGAAGAGGTAGCTCGACTTTTAGCAGGAAAAAGCATGTCAGAAGCAGCATTAGCTCAAGCTAAGTTTCTTCTAAAAAATTAAACGAAATTTGTAATTAAAAAAATAATTTATGAAGACTTTATTAGAAGGTAAAAATGGAATAATTTTTGGAGCCCTAAATAGCGAATCGATCGCTTGGAAAGTGGCGGAACATTGTCATGCATCGGGTGCTAAAATAGTTTTAACTAATGCCCCAATGGCAATGCGCCTTGGCGAAATCAATTCCTTAGCAGATGCCATTGATGCCCCGGTAATACCTGCTGATGCAACAAGTTTAGAAGATCTACAAAATTTGCTTGAGAAATCTTTAGAGCATTTCAATGGAAAGGTGGATTTTATTCTACACAGCATTGGAATGTCTGTTAATGTTAGAAAGAATAGGCCTTACACGGATTTAAATTATGATTTCTTGAATAAAGGTTGGGATGTTTCTGCTGTTAGTTTCCACAAACTGTTGCAAACGGCTTATAAAATGGATGCCATAAATGAATGGGGTTCTGTTTTGGGATTAACTTATATGGCTGCTCAAAGAACATTTCCTGATTATAATGACATGGCTGAAAATAAATCTTATTTGGAGTCTGTTGCTAGAAGTTTTGGCTATCATTATGGTTTAAAGAAAAATGTCCGCGTGAATACCATATCACAGTCTCCTACGATTACCACTGCAGGTAGTGGGGTCAAAGGTTTTATGGGATTTTTAAATTTCGCTGAAAAAATGAGCCCCTTAGGTAATGCCACTGCTGAAGATTGCGCAAATTATTGCATTACATTATTCTCTGATTTAACTAGGCGCGTAACTATGCAAAACCTTTTTCATGATGGCGGTTTTAGCATGACTGGCGTTAGTCAGGATGTTTTAGATCAATTTATGGATGGAGAATGATTTTAATACTCAGATTTTTCGTGAAAAATAAGCTTGTTAAATTTTTCAACGGACATCTGAAGTCCAAAGGGAGAGTCTGCAAAGAATACTATCCTACCAAATTTATCTTCCGCTGTATATCTTGATTTGAATTTCAAGAACTCTTCAAGTTGTTTTTCGCTCTTTGACTCAATCCATAATGCTTTGTGAGCACTATAATTCTCATAGCTACACTTGGCACCATATTCATGTTCTAATCTATATTGAATAACTTCATATTGAAGAGCTCCAACGGTTCCAATTATTTTTCTTCCATTTGATTTAAGTGTAAAAAGTTGGGCGACTCCTTCATCCATTAATTGATCAATTCCTTTATTTAATTGTTTGGATTTTAGTGGGTCTGCATTGTTGATGAAACGAAAATATTCAGGCGAGAAACTCGGTATTCCTTTGAAGTTAAGTTCCTCACCAGAGGTTAGGCTGTCTCCTATTCGAAAGTTACCTGTATCCGGCAGTCCAACTATATCGCCTGGAAAAGCGGTTTCTACAATAGCTCTTTTACTCGCTAAAAATGTCAAAGGGCTGGAGAATTTTAGTTGTCTTTTTTCACGAACGTGAAAATAGTTTTTATTTCTCTGAAATTCACCTGATACAATTTTTATAAAGGCTATTCTAGATCTATGTTTAGGATCTATATTGGCATGAATTTTAAAAACAAATCCACTAAATATATTTTCATATGGATTGACCAATCGTTCAATAGACGCCTTAGGTTGAGGAGAAGGGGCTATTTCAACGAAACAATCTAAAAGTTCTTTTACTCCGAAATTATTTAGAGCAGAGCCAAAGAAAACCGGGCAGAGATCACCTTCCAGATATTCTTTTTTATCGAATCTCGGATATACACCTCTTATTAGTTCGATTTCATTTCTAAGGCTATTTGCCGCATTCTCCCCAACTTGATTTTCTAAATCTGAACTACTTAGATCATTTATTGAAAATGATTTGTCAATTTTTTGTTTGTTGCCTCCCTGATACATGAGTAAGCTAGAATTCCAAATGTTATAGACGCCTTGAAACTCTGAGCCCATTCCTACAGGCCACGACAAGGGGCAAAGCTTTAATGCTAACTTGGATTCTATCTCGTCTAATAGATCAAATCCATCTCGCCCTTCCCGGTCAAGCTTATTAATGAATACCATTATTGGAGTTTTTCTCATTCTGCAAACCTTCACAAGTTTCTCAGTTTGAGTTTCTACTCCTTTAGCAACATCTACAACTACTATAGCTGAATCTACAGCAGTTAGAGTACGAAAGGTGTCTTCAGCAAAGTCTTGGTGGCCAGGAGTGTCTAAGATGTTAATGTGTCTGTTTAAGTATTCAAAAGCCATTACAGAGGTGGCAACAGAAATTCCCCGTTGTTTTTCGATTTCCATAAAGTCCGATGTGGCAGTTTTTTTTATTTTATTGCTTTTAACTGCTCCCGCCTCCTGAATTGCTCCGCCAAATAGAAGTAGCTTTTCAGTTAATGTCGTTTTTCCTGCATCTGGATGAGACACTATACCGAATGTACGTCTGCGTAGAATTTCGTCGGATATTTTCACAATAAATCAAATTTCAATGCAAATGTAGCATGTTAGAGACTGAACAAATTTTTATTATTTATGTTACCACAATGTGAGAACAAATTACAGTATCAAAGATCTCGAACATCTAACTGGCATCAAGGCTCATACCTTAAGGATTTGGGAGCAGCGCTATTCTGTTATTCTTCCAAAAAGAACTAAAACCAATATCCGCCTTTATTCCGATGATGATTTGAAGAAATTGTTAAATATATCAGTTTTAGTAAATAAGGGTTGGCGCATCAGTAGAGTAGCTAAATTGACGGGTGAAGAAATGAATGACTCTGTCCAAGATCTAGCTATGTCTGCCAGTCACTATCCTTCTCAAATTGCGAGATTGATTCGGGCAACAATTGATCTAGATGAGCCATTATTCACGGAAATATTGGGAGATAGCATAAAAAAAGTTGGTGAAAAGGAGACGTTTTCAAAACTTGTTGGCGGGTTTATTTATCAACTTGGAGTTTTATGGCAAACTGATTCAATAGGAGTTGCTCACGAGCATTTTGCAAGTAATCTGATAAAACAAAAAATTTATTCAGCGCTAGATAGATTACCAGCTACAGTAGTTTCGAAAAGCAATCCCGGTTTTATAGTTTACTTGCCTGAAAGAGAGATGCATGAGATTGGTTTATTGTATATACATTTCATTCTCAAAGTACACGGCCAGGCCGTAGTTTATCTAGGCCAGTCAGTGCCATTAGATTTTATAAAACCTCTTTTTCAAGATAAGAATAAGTGGAAAGGGGTTGTCTCAATTTGGACAACTAGTCCAGATTATGACAATAGAGATGACTACTGGCATGAATTATCAAACGAACTAGACAATATACCTGTATTTTTAACCGGGATTGGCACACAGAATTGGACGCCTCGAATCAATCGTTCACAACTGCACGTCTCAAAAGATGTACGTTCATTGAGTGAAGTTCTTCAGAATTTAATCACATCTTAATCAGGTAGTTATATTTTTTTTTGTTTATTTTTTTTTAAAAAATATTAAACAAATTGGTTGTTTGGCATGCATTTTGTTTACCTTTAAACTGAAATTGTTAAACAAAAAAAGTATGATTCTTTCCGACACATTTGGTTTTGAGATTCAGCAGCATCAATCATTTTTGCGATCGTTGGCTTTAAAGCTAACGCATCATTCAGAAGATGCTGAAGATTTAATTCAAGAAACTTTTCTCAAGGCACTAAAAAATCAGAGTAAATTCAAAGAGGGTACGAACTTAAGAGGATGGCTCTACACAATCCTCAGAAACACCTTTATTAATAATTACAGAAAGAAGAGAAACCAAAACACCTATACTGACGACTCAGAGAATCAATACATACTTGGATCGATTACTTCAGACCCGGAAACGGAAGCAGATTCCACGATGAATTTAAATACTATTTTAGATAATATAGAGACCATAGAGAAGTCATATCTTGAGGCTTTCATGATGCACTTCAATGGTTATAAATACGATGAAATAGCTGAGAAAATGGAGATTCCATTAGGAACTGTAAAAAGCCGTATCTTCCTAGCCAGAAAGAAAATGGTGGAGAGGTTGAAGGAATCTAATTAGTTAACTTTATTTCAAAATATTTATGAAAGCTGTCGTCATAGGCTCTGGGTTTTCTGGCTTGAGCACAGCTACTTATTTGGCCTCCAAAGGATATGAGGTAGATGTTATCGAAAAGAATTCGGGTCCAGGAGGTCGAGCAAGACAGCTCATTGATTCTGGTTTTACATTCGATATGGGCCCATCATGGTATTGGATGCCCGATGTTTTTGAAAGATATTTTTCTGATTTTGGAAAAACTCCAAGCGATTATTATGATCTTTTGAGACTTGATCCTTCCTACAGTGTTTTTTTTGATGATGGGGTAATGGAAATACCCTCAGATATGAACAGAATAGAGGCTCTGTTTGACCGATTGGAACCAGGTTCTGCTGTAAGGTTAAAAAATTTTTTGAAAGATGCATCTTACAAGTATAAAGTTGGTATTGATGATTTGGTACGAAAGCCATCTCTTTCTTTTCTTGAATTTGCGGATATTAGAATTTTAAAAGGATTATTTCAGCTGGACCTTTTAACAAATATCCGATCTAGCATTAAGAAAGTAGTTTCAAACCCTCAGCTTAGAGCTCTTCTGGAATTTCCTGTTTTATTTCTTGGGGCTACCCCGAGTAATACTCCCGCTCTTTATTCATTAATGAATTATGCTGATATGTCCTTAGGTACCTGGTATCCGAAAGGTGGAATGTTTTCCGTTGTAGATGGATTCTATAAGCTTGCTCGGGAAAAGGGTGTAAATTTTGTTTTTGATTCTGAGGTTACCGGTTTTGAATATAACCAGAATTCTGTTTCTTCTGTAATTACGGAGTCTCATGCATATAAGTGCGATGTCGTTGTTGCCTCCGCTGATTATGCTCATGTTGAGCAGAATCTTCTAGATCCAAAATATAGACGTTATTCAAAAAAGTATTGGGAAAAACGAAAAATGGCTCCTTCAAGTATTTTATACTACATCGGTTTGGATAAGCCTGTTCCGGGAATTGATCATCATTCACTTTTTTTTGATGCTTCTTTTGATAATCATGCTGATGCACTTTACACTGACCTTGGATGGCCTGAGAAACCTCTCTTTTACGTATCTGCAGCGTCCAAGACGGATAAGGGTGCCGCACCTGAAGGTCAGGAAAGTCTTTTTATATTGATTCCTACACCTCCAGGTATGGAGGACACCAACGAGGTTTTAGACCATTATTTTAACTTAGTCTCAGAACGATTGTTGAGTCATACTGGAATGGATATAAGAAATCACGTAGTAATGAAACAAGACTATGCTTACCGTGATTTTGTTAAAGATTACAACTCCTTCAAGGGTAATGCATATGGCTTAGCTAATACTCTAAATCAAACTGCTATCTTTAAGCCAAGTCTCAAAGGGAAACTTGACAACTTTTATTTCACGGGCCAATTAACAGTTCCTGGTCCAGGGGTTCCTCCATGTATTATTAGCGGTGAAGTTGTTGCACATGAGATTGAAAAAGATTTCCCATTGAAGAATAAGTGATTTGTATGATTGAGTTATACCATAAAACTTCTTTTGGAATTTCTAGGCTAATAACTCGAGCCTACAGCACCTCATTTTCTCTTGGCATTCTTGGTTTAGAAAAAAAATATAGAGGTCCTATATATAATATATATGGTTTTGTTAGGCTTGCGGATGAAATAGTGGACTCTTTCCACGGCTATGAAAAGAAAATATTATTAAAGCGATTTTGGAAGGAAACTCGCCTTTCGATAAAGGAAGGAATTAGTGTTAATCCTGTTTTACATAGTTTTCAGCATACTGTAAATAAATATAAAATTGATGAATCTTTGATTGAGACCTTTTTGACCTCTATGGAGATGGATTTGGAGGACAGACAATATGAGCAGGAAGATTACGAGAAATATATCCTTGGAAGTGCGGAAGTTGTTGGTCTCATGTGCTTAAAGATATTTGTAGATGGCGATGAAGTGAAGTATAAAAACCTAACCCCATATGCTATGAAATTGGGGTCAGCTTTTCAAAAGATTAATTTTTTAAGGGACATAAGTGCAGATTACAACCTCTTAGGACGAACTTATTTCCCAAGTATTAATTTCACTGATTTTAATGATGACGCCAAAAGAGCAATTGAAAAAGATATTGCCGTAGATTTTAGAAATGGATATGAAGGTATTTTGAAATTACCAAAAGGCACTCGGTTTGGCGTTTACATCGCCTATATGTATTATTATTCATTGTTTAAAAAGATAATGGGTACCGCTTCAGGCTCAATTTTTAGAACTAGAATTAGAATTAAAAACAGTAAAAAGTACAGGCTTTTTTTAAGTAGTTACGTTAGGCATATCCTTAATTTATTATAGAATGAAAGACTATGTTGTTTTAGTAAACTCTGAGGATCAAGACATAGGAGAAATGGAAAAAATGCAAGCGCATCAAAAAGGTGTACTTCATCGTGCTTTCTCTGTTTTCCTTTTTAATTCAAATGGCGATACGCTCCTTCAAAAAAGAGCATCTTCCAAATACCATAGTCCTAATTTGTGGACAAATTCATGTTGTTCACATCCAAGAAAAGATGAAGGGGTAGTTGATGCTGCTAATAGAAGATTAGGTGAGGAACTAGGGATTCCAATGGGCCTTAAACTTAATTTAGAGAAATCATTTTCCTTCACATATAGGGCAGAACTTGATAATGGACTGATAGAGCATGAATTAGATCATGTTTTAAAAGGGTTCATTGATGATTATAATTTTTCTTTTAACAAAGAAGAAGTTGAAGAAGTTCGTTGGGTTTCAATGAAGGAACTGACATTAGGAGTAAAGGAATTTCCTGAACGTTATACGGAATGGTTTAAAATTATATTAAATGAATATCTAAATTACTTTTCATTATGAAAGCAACGGTTAGTCGCCATGCGCATTTTAATGCTGCCCATCGTCTGAATGTCACAAATTGGACCGACGAAAAGAATGAAGAATATTTTGGTCCTTGTAATAATTCTAATTTTCATGGTCACAATTATGAACTAATTGTAAGCTTAACAGGTGAGATTGACCCGCATACTGGATACGTATTTGATATGAAAGAGTTATCTGACATTATTAAATTAAATGTTGAAAAAAAATTGGATCACAAAAATTTAAACTTGGATGTCCCTGTATTTAAGGATTTGAACCCTAGTGCAGAGAATATTTCAAAGGTTATATATGATTGGTTAAGACCATGTTTTAGACCTGAATTGTCCTTGAAAATAAAATTATATGAAACACCAAGAAATTTTGTAGAATACGGTCTTTAGTTATTATGTAAATCTCTAAGTACTCATAAATAAAATAAAATCTATGGTATTGCATTGGTTTCGGCGCGATTTGCGGCTTAATGACAATAGTGCTCTTAAATTAGCTCAGTCTTCTGGAAAAGATGTTCAATGTATTTTTATTTTTGATAAAAATATACTTGACCGACTTGAGGATGAATTTGACCCAAGAGTCACATTTATTCATAATGAATTAAAGGAAATTGATGCTGAGCTCAGAAAAAATGGCTCATCATTATGGGTTTTTTATGGTGATCCAATAGTCATTAATAAAGTTTTGCTGAAAAAACACCCAGAAATTGATAGTATTTATTTTAATCGAGATTACGAGCCTTATGCAATAAAAAGAGATAAAGAAATTGCCCAGTTATATATGAATTGTGGAAAATTCTTTTTCGATTCAAAAGATCATGTAATATTTGAAAAAAATGAAATAGTTAAAAATGATGGAACACCGTACTCCGTCTATTCCCCTTATGCCCGAAGGTGGCTAGATCAATTAAAAGAATCAAATTATACTTCTGAAAATATATTAATTGATAATATTTCTTGGTATAAATCTAAAATTAATCATTATCCATTGCCTTCATTAAAATCAATGGGTTTTAATGAATCTCATCTGGATATACCAAGCCGTTTCCCGGATTTGAACGTAATAAAAAATTATGATAAGTCTAGGAATTTTCCGGCAATTAAAAATGGAACTTCGCATTTAGGTGTTCACTTAAGGTTTGGAACTATATCAATTCGCTCGCTCGTTAAATTGGCTTTGGATAAGAATAAAGTTTTTATATCGGAATTAATATGGAGAGATTTTTATCAGATGGTTCTTTTTCATAATCAACACTCCATTAATAAAGCAATAAAGCCCGCATATGATAGAATAGAATGGCTTTTTGATAAGGATCAGTTTGAAGGCTGGTGTAATGGCAAAACAGGTTACCCAATGGTAGATGCTGGAATGAGAGAGTTAAACAATACAGGTTTTATGCACAATAGAGTCAGAATGGTAGCTGCAAGTTTTCTAACTAAACATCTTCTTCATGATTGGAGATTGGGAGAAGCCTATTTTGCGAAGAAACTATTAGACTTTGATCTAGCTAGTAATATCGGAGGTTGGCAATGGGCGAGTGGCAGCGGTTGTGACGCGGCTCCTTACTTTAGGATTTTTAATCCTGCTAGTCAATTTGAAAAGTTTGATAATAGTAAGGCTTATGTTGAGAAGTGGGTGCCAGAGCTATATACTGAAGAATACCCCAAGCCAATAGTAGAACATAAATGGGCTAGAGAAAGAGCACTTAGAGTGTATAAAGAAGGTCTATCTAGTATTTAAGATTTCGATTTATAACCAAAAAGACCTTTGTTTTTTATTATCGTATCAACATATGTAGGTAATGACTTCTCCCAATCTTTTTGTCCATTTCGTATTTTATTCAAAATCTCTCTACTCCAAATGCTTAATATTTTTGGATCATAATCTTCGATATCTCGCATTCTGCGATTGTAAAAAAGATAGTCAAATACAGGCCTAAATCTAGGGTGCATGGCGACGTCTTTTATCGTAGCCACCTTTTCGGTTCCTTCATCTTTAAATGGGTAAGCGTAAATAACTAAATCTTTGGAAAATATCTTTCCAAATGCCTCTAATATTCCTCCATTTAGGTCTCGATAATACTTTTCTTCAAAAATCTCTTGTAAACTCGGAATACCCATAATTAAACCGATGCGTTTCTTAGTGAAGCCTGAGAAATAATCAACGAGTTTATAGTACTCTTGATAATTTGAAATGAGAACAGTTTGACCAATGCTGCAAAGTATTTCAGCTCGATCTAAGAAATCTTGTTCATCCAGGCCACCGTCAGCTAATAGGTTGTTTAAGGTGATTTCAAAAAGAACGACAAGCTTTTCTTTTTCTACTCTTTTAGACTTGATGAACTGTCTATATCCTTTCTTAATCATGTCCATATTGACTTTTGTCACAGGTCGAAAACTACCTCGCATCGCCAAAACATTTTTTTTATAAAGCAGTTCTGCTGGCAATAAGTTTTCTCCTTCTGGTCCAAAAATCACAGCATCTGTGAAGCCGTTTTTAATTAATTGCAGAGACATGACACGATTATCAACTTCAATAAAATCTGGTCCAGAAAAATTTATCAAATCAATCTCAACAGCACTTTTATCAATTCCATCATACAGACTATGGAGTAATTCTTTCGGATCTTCAAAAAGGAAATTAGCTCCATAAATCAGATTAACTCCAATGTTTCCAACGGTTTCTTGCTGATGTTTAGGGTCATTTTCGTGAAGTCTAACATGAAGAATTACTTCATTAGGGAGTTTCTTCGCTGATGTTTGATAACGAATGCCAATCCATCCGTGGCCTTTAAAGGTTTTGGTAAAATTTATTGTAGCTACAGTATTTGCGAATGCAAAGTATCTTTTATTTGGATATTTTTCTCTGTGGAGCCTATCTTCTAGTAAGTCGTACTCATGATGAATCATTTTGCGAAGCCGACTTTCAGTAACGTAGCGCCCGTCATCTTCTAAACCATATATGGCATCAGAGAAATCTTTATCATAAGCACTCATTGCCTTGGCAATTGTTCCTGATGCGCCTCCGGCACGAAAAAATTGTCGAACAGTTTCTTGACCCGCTCCTATTTCCGCGAATGAGCCATAGATATTAGAATTTAGGTTTACTCGGAGCGATTTTTGTGCCGCTGACAATACCATATCTTCCATTTGATAAAGGTAGTCTAAATTAGTAGTATGAATCCTCTTGAAATTGAATTTTTAGGTACTGGTACTTCCCAAGGGGTTCCTGTAATTGGTTGCGATTGCGAGATCTGTCAATCAAAAAATTTAAAAAATAAGCGTCTGAGAAGTTCTGTTCTAATTAAAAGTGGAAATAGCTCTGTAGTTATTGACTGTGGACCGGATTTTCGTCAGCAAATGCTTCGATCTAAATGTCAACGACTCAATGCGGTTGTTTTGACTCATGAGCATATGGATCATATTGCAGGATTAGATGATGTTCGGCCATTCAACTTTAAGACCAAATTAGATATGCCTGTTTACTGTACCAAAAGAGTTGAAAATAGACTAAAAGAACAGTTTTCTTATGCTTTTTCGGCTGAAAAGTATCCTGGTTCGCCCGGTTTTGAAATAATAAATATTAACTCAAACGAGAATTTTAAAATTGGAAATCAGAGATGGACCCCAATTTTAGCTCAACACGGAACATGGCCCGTAACTGGATTTAGAATTCAGGATTTTGTTTATATGACTGATATTTCAGGGATCTCTAAATTAGAATCCCAGAAAATATTGGGATCAAAAGTTTTAGTCATTAATGCACTAAGAAAGTCAAAGCATGTATCACATTTTTCTTTAGATGAGGCTATTTCATATGCTAAATCAACGAAAGTCCCTGAAGTTTATTTGACTCATGCGAGTCATCAATTGGGATTACACGAAGAAGTTAGTGATTCACTGCCAAAAGGGTATTATTTGGCTTATGATGGCTTGAAAATTATAATTCAATAATGTTCTCATTTAAAATTGTTCCAACAGCTCTACCGTTTTGAGACCACTCTGGTACGTTGATTCCTTTAGACTCTTTTTTTACAACTTTTCCATCATTAGCGAAAATTGTAAAATCGGAAGGGCACCCTACTTTTATGACACATTGACCCAAATTATATAATTCTCTTGGGTTGTGAGATACTGCTTCTACCCATTTATTCAAAGCTTCTTGACTAGAATTTATAGCACGATACCACGCAAAGGCGTGTTCTATTGTTGCAGCTCCAAATTTGGCTCTACCAAATTCACAATTTTTCGATTCAATATCCATTGGATTATGATCACTTGCAACAATGTCAATTGTCCCATCTAAAAGCCCTCCCCAAAGTGCTTCCTTGTCTGATTTTGATCTCAGTGGTGGTAATGTTTTATAATTAGGATCAAAGTCTTCTAAATTATTTTCTGTTCCAATCAAGTTAGCGACTGATACATCAGCTGTCAATCCTTTTTGGGTTTTTTTTGCTTCACGAATTAAATCAACTCCTTCTAAGGTGCTCACACTTGTTACATGTAATTTCCCCCCTGCGTATCCATGTATGCTAACGTCTCGTTTGATTCGTAAAATTTCTGACAAAGATGAAATGGAGGGGAGCCCATTATGAGCACTTACTTCTCCCTCATGGATTTGACCTTCAGGCGACAAAGTTGGTTCATAACAAAATGTTTGGATACTGGTATCTAGGTCCGAAGAGTACTGCAAAGCAAGTTGCAATAGATGTGGATTTGAAATTTCATTATTATCATCTGAAAACCCAACAGCTCCTGCAGCTTGCATATCAAAAATCTCACTCAATCTTTTTCCTTTTAGATCATCACTAACAGATCCAATCGGTAAAAAATCAACATCAAAATTTTCAGTGGATTTAATAAGTGATTCAATATGCGGTCTACTATCTCTCGTAGGTTTAGTCGAAGGTAAAACCGCGACATGAGTATATCCTCCGTTAGATGCAGCGGAGGAAAGGGTTAGATATGTTTCTCGTTGTTCAAATCCAGGTTCCCCACATCTACATCGTGTATCAACCCATCCAGGGCTTATCCATCTTCCACGAAACGATTCAAGTATTTTATATCCTTCTTTTTTTTCGATATTTTTTGCGATGGCTGTTATTTGGCCATCTTTTATCATAATATCTTTTTTTTCTCCGTTATGCGGAGATCTAGGGTCAGTGATAATAACTTCTGGAAGAATCAGTTTCATCTTATTTTTCTAATCTGGCATTGTTTAACGTAAAATAAAATCCATTTTTTGGACGTTGCTCAAGCTCTAGAATTCCCGAAAAGGTTTTTACGGCATCTGTTTTGATAATTTTTTTCAAATCAGTTATTTTTAATCCAACTATACTTTCAGGTCCAGCGCCACCGCAAAAGTAACATGAACTGTATGGATACGCAGAAAGCACATAACTACTTTTCTTTGCATCTAACGGTAAAACATAACCTGTAATTGAGACTTCTGTTCCATTTAGTTTTTCAATTGGTTTAGAAAATATCCCTTCAAGTGTCCAAATACTTTTGGATTCATCGTAATATTCTGAAAAAGTAGTGCTTGACAGCATTTTCCATGACATTTTTATTGGAGATATAATTGTAAATGAGCACGTTAAAATCACGATTAAATAAAGAAATACAGATTTAAGAATCAACCAACGCACGATGCAAAGGTATTCTTTGTAACCATATCCAAGGTCCTAAAGAAGTTAAAATTGACAATGCAATGCAGGCAGATATCCATTTTATGTCCGGTGATAGGTCCCAATAAATATCCTTTTGAAAGATTTCAGCAAGTGTGATCGAGGTATATCGACCAAACCAAATAAGAAATAGGCCTCCGTATGTTATTAGAATAGCAAATGATCCAAGGATTATATTCTGCCACAGAACAATTTTTGCGATTTTCCACCATGAGGCTCCTAGAGCTCGAATTAAGGCATAATCCCCCAATCGCTCTTTTACATGAGATTGGAGTAGGAAAAACATAATTAAAGCTGCAGTTATTAGGAATAAAAATGAAATGGTACTAAATATTTTTGAGCTTTGGTCCATCCAGGTTAAGACATTGTTGACCTCGAAAGCCGGAGATACCGACATTATTGAAGATTCTTCTTGGATTTTCCTTGGAATCAATAGTTTATCCAGCGGATTGTCTATTCTCGCTAAAACAGCCGTATAGTTCGAGTCAGAATTACCATGAGCTTTCCAGACAGAGCTAATACTTCCAATTATTAGGCGATTCCATGATTGTGCATTAGAATAAATAATACCTGAAACTGTGTAAAAGGTAGTTTCGTGACTATGATCGTGTTCCATGAGTCCATGGGCGCCGTGAAATCTTTGCCCAATTTTCAATCCTGTTTTTTGAGCTACATTGCGCCCAATTATTACATCTTGGCTCTTTTGTGGGAGATCACCTTTTATCTCTAACAAATTTATGTTATTCCAAGTTGCACTATCGCAGCCTAGGATTCTAAATCCTTTATAATTATCTCCGTAAGCAATGCGTCTTACATTTTGTAAATTATAATTACTAATAAGCTCCTCGGTCTCTGATCTTAGAATATTCCCATTTGGTTCATTTAGATGAAAGACATTAGCAAGAATTGATCGAGTAGGGGAACCTTTGGCTGAAAGAAGAAGATCAGTGCTCTCTAATTGAAGCTGCAGGGCATTTGAAACGCCATTATTTAACCTTTGAATAGATGCAAAACCTAATAACCCCGTAGCCCAAATTAAGGAGATAAAAATGGTGCTACTTCTTCTCTTCCAAATAGCTTTCCACGCAAAATAAAGTGAAGTCATTATTACAATATTACTATTTGGTCAGCGATCGAGTCAAGACGATTATCGTGGCTTGAAACTAAAATTGAACATCCAGTTTCGGTCTGATGTTCTTTAAATAGCTTCAATAGGGTGCTTGTATTTTCTTCATCCAGCGCCGCGGTTGGTTCATCAGCGAGAACAAGAGGGACTTTTGATAATAAAGCTCTTGCCACACTTAGCCTTTGTTGCTGTCCCAAACTTAGTTTATTCACCGCTTTTTTTGATAAATCAGCAATACCTAATTTTTCCAAAATATATTCACTGTTTTCAGATTCAATTCCTTTTGACCATTCACCAAGTTTGATATTCTCTTTTACCGTTAGAGATTGCCAGAATAGAGGTCTTTGCGGAATAATCGTAACAGCATTTTTTCTCCAGTTTTTAGGAACGATATTTTTACTTATTTCACCATGGCCTTCAATTTTTATATGACCTCTTAGTAATGGAACTAATCCTGCTATAGAGTGAAGAAATGTAGATTTTCCTATACCGGAGTTACCTTTTAAAAGAAGTAATTCTCCTTTTGGAATAGTTATGCCTGGAAAGGTAATAGATGAGCCTTTAAGGTTTGATTCGATTATGGAACTGGTTAACATCTTAACTATATATTTAATATCTCAAAAGAGCGGAACCCCAAGTAAAACCTGCCCCAAAGGCTGCCAAGCATATAATATCTCCTCGCTTGATATGTTCTTGTTCCACGGCTTCACTTAATGCTATTGGTATTGATGCCCCGGTCGTATTTCCGTATTTCTGAATATTGTTAAATACTTGATTATCTCCAAGTCTAAGTTTTTTCTGAATAAATTGAGATATTCTTAAATTCGCTTGGTGAGGAATTAAACAATCAATATCTGTAGAGCTCATTTTATTTTTTTTAAGCGCTTCATTTATAACTTGCTCGAACCTTACAACGGCATTTTTAAAAACAAGTGTGCCATTCATTTGTGGAGCAAAAGTTTCTGGACTCATTTGATTAGGGCCCAGTTTATCGATCCAGTGAATTGCAGATGGGCCTTTCATAGATAATTCCAATGCGTTTTTCCCTTCGCTATGCAAATGAGTACTGAATATCTCACTATTATTATTCGATCTCGATATGATAGCCGCTCCGGCACCATCTCCAAAAATGACACTTAGATCTCTGCCATTTGTTGTTTTATCTAGAACAGGACTCTGTAATTCTGAGCCAATGACTAAAATATTTTTAAATTGACCTGTTTGTATATAGGCATTTGCAACACTTAGAGCATAAATAAATCCACTACAGGCATTGCGTATATCTGTTGCTCCGATTGTATCTAAGCCAAGAAGATCTTGAACAAGAACGCCATTTCCCGGGAAATAATGATCGGGAGAAATTGTAGCAAATAGTATGTGGTCAATATCTGACTTATTAATTCCGGAGTTTTCAATAGCTTTAAGGGAAGCCTCGTAGCCCATTTGAGATGAGCTAGTTATATTGTTTGGATCTACCCATCGCCGACTCTTAATCCCAGTTCGCTCTTGAATCCATTCATCACTTGTATCCATAATCTTACTAAGATCCTGGTTGCTTACAGAGCTAGGAGGAAGAAAGTGTCCGAGGCCGCTTATTCGAGATTTGTACATAGGTTAATTGTTATTATGAAATTTAAGCATGGCGATGGAATCGAAAATACAATTTTATTGAGGGATTATTGATTTAAATTATCATGAAATCAGGCTGTGAATATTCTAAGAAAAAAATCGACTATTTATAAAATGTTCAGATTTGTATCTATTAACTTTGTTGAATAAATCAGTCAGAAAATGTTTGATAGTTTAAGTGAAAAAATTGACAAGGCGATTCATCGTCTGAGTGGTAGGGGGAGAATTACAGATATTAACATAGCTGAGGCGATTAAGGATATTCGAAGGGCTCTTGTTGATGCTGATGTGAATTATAAGATTGCCAAAGAGTTTACAGATTCGATAAAATCTCAAGCTCTAGGCCAAGATGTTATCAAAGCCGTCGAGCCTGGTCAAGTTATGATCAAAATCGTCAGAGATGAAATGTCAATATTAATGGGAGAAACTTCTCATGATATATCCTCAGAGAATGGCCTAAATACAATCTTAATGGCGGGACTTCAAGGTTCTGGTAAGACAACTTTTACCGCCAAATTAGGTTTTTTACTGAATCAAAAAAAAAGTAAAAAGGTTCTCCTTGCAGCTTGTGACGTGCATAGGCCTGCAGCCATAGACCAATTAAATACTCTTGGTGAACAAATTGGTTTGACTGTCTTTTCAATGCCGGATGAGAAGAATCCTATTGTAATTGCATCCAAGGCTCAAAAAAAAGCTAAGGACGAGGGTTATGATTATTTATTAGTAGATACGGCTGGGCGTTTAGCTATTGATGAAGCTTTAATGGAAGAGATTTCCTCAATTCACAAGATTTTGAAACCTCAAGAAACTCTTTTTGTAGTGGATTCAATGACTGGGCAGGACGCAGTGAATACCGCAAAAACTTTTCACGAGGCCCTTAATTACACGGGGGTTGTTCTAACCAAACTTGATGGTGACACAAGAGGTGGGGCTGCTCTAACGATTCGTTCTATTGTCAAGGTTCCAATAAAGTTTATCGGTACAGGTGAAAAGATGGAAGCAATTGATGTTTTTCATCCAAGTAGAATGGCAGATAGAATTCTCGGTATGGGCGATGTCATATCGCTTGTTGAGCGTGCGCAAGAATCTTTTGATCAGGAGGAGTCGAGAAAAATTTCCAAAAAAATAGCAAGCAATTCATTCGGATTTGACGATTTCTTGAAGCAGATTGGCCAAATTAAAAAAATGGGTTCTGTTAAAGATTTGATGGGCATGATTCCTGGTATTGGAAAGGCTATGAAAAACATAGATATTCCAGATGATGCATTTAAACATATCGAAGCAATGATAAAGTCAATGACACCATCAGAAAGGTCAAATCCTTCTATTTTAAACGGCACAAGGAGGGCTAGAATTGCAACGGGTAGCGGGAGAACGGTTGCTGATGTAAACAAACTAGTCAAGCAGTTTAATGATATGAGTAAAATGATGAAAGTTATGCAAGGGAAAGGTGGGCAGAAAAAGATGATGAACATGATGAATAATAATCTCAAGTAATGGCTTTAATTTTAAGTGGAAGAGATGCTGCCCTCTCGTTTAAAAATAGGATAAAGGCGAAGGTGCAGAAGCGTATAGAAGAGGGTAAAAATGCTCCTCATTTAGCTGCAATACTTGTCGGGGATAACCCAGCGTCATCTGCTTATGTTAGAGGTAAGGTTAGGGATTGCAAAGAAGTTGGTTTTAAATCAACTCTTATTCATTTAAAGGATGATGTTAGAGAAGAAGAATTGATTCAAAATATCCAGCTACTTAATTTAAATACTGAAATTGATGGATATATAGTTCAGCTTCCTCTGCCTGATAGGATAAATGAAAAAGAAATCCTTCTCAGCATTGACCCAATGAAAGATGTTGACGGCTTTCATCCGGAAAACCTCGGTCGCATGGCTTTAGGGCTTGAAACTTTTATTCCAGCGACTCCTTACGGAATATTGCTCTTATTAGAGCATTATGGTATTGAAACAACAGGTAAGAATGCCGTTGTCGTCGGACGTAGTCATATCGTCGGCTCCCCAATGTCTATACTTCTAAGTTCAAATATAGAATTTGGTAACGCTACAGTCACTTTAGCTCATTCAAGAACCAAAAACCTAAAGGAATTCACCAAAAATGCTGATATTTTAATAGCAGCAGTTGGAAAGCATTCTTTTATCGATAAAAATTTTATCAAAGATGGAGCTGTGGTCATAGATGTCGGGATAAATAGAGTGTCGGGAAAACTCCAGGGTGATGTTGATTTTGATTCGGTAAAGGATATTGTCTCCGCTATCAGCCCAGTTCCAGGCGGGGTGGGTCTAATGACTCGGGTCGGATTATTAATGAATACTCTTCAAGCTTCCTATGGGAGAGATTAAAATGGAAGCCCTTCCGCTTATGGAAGCCTTTCGAACAATTCAGGGCGAGGGCGCCTATACTGGAGTCCCTTCGTTTTTTTTGAGGATCGGAGGTTGTGATGTGGGTTGTCATTGGTGTGATGTAAAGGAGTCATGGGATCCGAAAAAGCATCCGCTGACGACAATTCCAGATATTTTAAAACAAATAGATGGAAATGATAAAACAGTAGTGATCACTGGGGGTGAGCCTTTGATGTGGGATATGACATATATAACTCAATCTCTCAAGAAAATAGGAAAAAGAGTTCATCTTGAGACTTCAGGGGCTTATGAATACTCTGGTATTTGGGATTGGGTATGTTTGTCTCCCAAAAAGAATAAGCCACCGCTAAAAGAATGGTACCAGAGGGCCGATGAGCTTAAAATTATAGTCTATAATTTAGATGATTTGAAATGGGCTGAAAAACATGCCGAAATGGTCAAGGAAGAGTGTCAGATTTATTTACAACCGGAATGGAGTAAAAGAGAGCATATTTTGCCGGTCATAATTAAATTTTTAGAAAAAAAACCAAGATGGAGATTGTCATTACAAACTCATAAGTATATAGGTTTACCCTAGTCGTTATTTGGACTTGTTTACTTCGCGCTCCACCATGTCAATGCCTTTTATCGATCTCAGGTTTGAGGCTAATTGACTTAATTGCCTTCGGTCTGATACATTCACGGAAATAGTCCCACTAAAAATCCCTTCCGATCCATTTATATGTAAGCTAATGATGTCCATATTCATTTCATTAGAAATGACTTGCGATACCTTCAGAAGTAACCCACTTGAGTCAACACCCGAAAATTTTAAAGTCGCATTAAAATCACCAGAAGCATTCTTTGCCCATTGCGCTAAAATGACTTTTTCTGCAAAGCGTCCCTGAAGATTGATAGCTTTTGGGCAATCCATTCGGTGTACTTTAATTCCTTCCCCTTCAATAAATCCAAATATTGGGTCATCTTGTATTGGTCGGCAGCATTCCGACATAAGATGGTCTAGAATAACGGAATCTGGCCCAAACACAATTCTTCCTGAATCTACGCTTACATCCTTTAGTTTTGAAGGTTTAGGTTTAAACCTTTTTCTTAAATATTGATAAAAGCTACCGCTTTCTTCTTGAATAAAGCTTCTGATATGTTCTCCATGATATTTTCCTGATCCAAACCTGGAATAAAGGTCACCCGGAGTTTTAATTCCAAAATGATTTAGCATTCTTTGAACTCGGCTTTGGTTCCATTCAAATTTAGCTTTTTTCATCACTCTTTTTAGAAGTCTTTCTCCTCTTTCTATAGACTTTCTTTCTTCATTTTTAATAAATTGATGGATTGTTGTTTTCGCTTTTGGGGTAACTGCCCAATCCGCCCATTGCTCATTGGGAATTTGGTTATCGCTACTAAGGATTTGAATTTGATCCCCACTTTGCAGTTCATAAGAAAGTGGTACCAGTTTCCCATTAGCTTTAGCTCCAAGAATTTTCATTCCAAGATCTGTGTGAATTTCGAAAGCAAAGTCTATTGGAGTTGAGTGTTTTGGAAGGGTTAACATTTTACCTTGCGGGGTGAAGGCAAATATCTCTTCAGAAAATAGTTGAAGCTTAAACTTATCAACAAACTCAAGAGCGTTATCTCCTTTATTTTCAACATTTTTACGTATAATACTTAACCATTCGTCTAGAGCAGTATTCCCAGAGTCATCCTCTTTATAACGCCAATGAGCAGCGTATCCCCGTTCAGCTTCTAAATCCATTCTATTTGATCGAATCTGTACTTCTATCCAGTGACCTTCTGGCCCCATCACGGTTATATGAAGTGACTCATAGCCATTGGCCTTTGGGGTGGTTATCCAATCTCTTAATCTTCTAGGATTAGCCCTAAAAACACTTGTAATTATGGAATAAGCCCTCCAAATTTCTGCTATTTCTCTTTTTGGCCCCGCATCTAAAAGTATTCGTAGTGCATATTTGTCATATACTTCTTCAAATGAAATGCCTTGATTAATCATTTTCCTCCTTATTGAGAATATACCTTTTGTCCTTCTTTTTATTGAGAAATCAAATGCTTCCGAGCTTAAAAGACTGTAAATGTCTGAACTAAAACGTTTTAGATAATCCGAGTCATTTCGTTCAAAGTCATCAAGTTTCTCAGCGATTTCCTTGTAAACATCTTGCTCAGTATATTTTAGGCCAAGGTCTTCATACTCACTTTTTATGTAATACAAACCCATTCTATGCGCAAGAGGCGCAAAAATATAGAGCGTCTCACTGGCAATCTTCAGCTGTTTGGCATAAGGCATATCATCAAGGGTTCTCATATTATGTAACCTATCTGCCATTTTAATAAGTATGACTCTGACATCATCACTTATGCTTAATAAAAGTTTTCGGAAATTTTCAACCTGCATCGAAGATGATTGATTATCAAATATCCCTTGGATTTTCGTCAATCCACTGACAATGTATGCTATTGAATCTCCGAACATATGGGAGATTTGGTCATTTGTATACTCAGAATCTTCTACAACATCATGTAATAATGCCGCTGCAATTGATTTTGGACCCAATCCTATTTCTTCGGAGACAATTAGTGCTACTTCTATGGGATGAGTTATATATGGCTCTCCAGACTTTCTAAAAACATCTTTATGGGCATCTGCTGAAACTTTGTATGCTTTTCTGATTAGAGATAAGTCTTCTTTGTCTCCACCGTGTTTTTCAGCCAATCTAAGAAGTTTTCGGTACTTAGATCTGATAATTTTCTGATAGTCGATTACCTTGTTTTCCATGATTTAGATGGAATAATTTTTGACGCACATTCTCCAAAACCTATTTTTAAATTTTCTTTTATTGCAGATCCCCTTAGAATAACAGTATCATTATCTTCAATAAATGAACGTTTGGTACCATCAGACAGATGTATCGGTTCTTTTCCATTCCAAGATATTTCAAGCATAGAACCATAAGAGCCTTTTGATGGTCCTGATATTGTGCCGGACCCCATTAAGTCACCTGAATTTATGATACAGCCATTTATACTGTGATGTGCCAGTTGTTGAGCTATTGACCAATACATATATTTAAAATTACTCTCACAAATAATAGTTTCCTCAGATCCTTCCGGTTTTATTCCTACTTGTAGTTCAATATTAAAATTAGCTCCAATTCTGGATTGCTGAAGATATGGAAGGGGATTGGGGTCATTTTGCACTGGTCTATTTGATCGAAAAGGTTCCAAGGCATCTAAAGTGACTACCCAGGGTGAGATGCATGAGGCAAAGTTTTTCGCCAAAAAGGGACCAAGTGGAACATATTCCCATTGCTGAATATCTCTTGCAGACCAATCGTTAAGAAGAACTAACCCAAATATTGAATCCTCTGCTGATTCCACAGATATACAATCACCGTTCCTTGGACCACTACCTGTTATAAATCCAACTTCTAATTCAAAATCAATTTTTTCGGAAGGGCCGAAAAATGGAAAATCATCGCTAGGTTTTTTTTTCTGACCATTTGGTCGATGAATTTCCTTGCCTGTTGAAAATATTGTCGAGCTTCTTCCATGGTAGCCTACAGGCAGGTGAGACCAATTTGGAAGTAATGCATTCTTTGGATCACGAAACATTGAACCAACATTCGTTGCATGTTCTTTTGAAGCATAAAAGTCTGTATAGTCACCAATATTTATTGGCATTTCGATAGAGATTTTCGAAATATCGCATTCGATTTTTTTTCTAAAGTCAATATTTTTTTCAAACTCTTTATTTCCTTTACTAAATATCTCCGCAATTGTATTTCTCACTGCGCGCCAAATAGGCTTTTTATGCGACAAGAAAGTATTTAATGTATTTTGATTAAAAGTATGTTTTTTAAGTCCGCAATGTTGAAAAAAATCATTCTTCTCTATCAAGGATAAGTTAATAACCGTATCACCAATCCGAGTCAAGCATACTTTCTCACCAGAAGGCCATGTTCCAGCACCAAAAGGAATATTTTGAATGGGAAAATCAGATTGTTGAGAAACTGGTAAAAAACTCTCTAATTTGGAATCAATCACATACTTCATTTGACTTATTTTTGAATGCAAGTTACTGCCAATATTATGGAACACGATTCAAGAATTTTTGATCTTATAGACAAAGAGAGAACTCGACAAACAGAAGGTATTGAGCTCATTGCCTCGGAGAATTTTACCAGTCCACAGGTTATCCAAGCCGTCGGTTCGATATTAACGAATAAGTATGCCGAGGGATATCCGGGAAAAAGATACTATGGAGGCTGCGAAGTTGTTGATGAAATTGAGAATCTAGCCCGAAATCGAGCCTCTGAGTTATTTGACGCGGAATATGTGAACGTCCAACCCCATAGTGGATCCCAAGCTAATGCTGCTATTTTTCTGGCATGTTTAAAACCAGGTGACAAAATCATGGGGTTTGACCTAAGTCATGGAGGGCATTTGACTCATGGCTCCCCTGTTAATTTTTCTGGAAAAACATATAATGCAGTTTTTTATGGGGTTGAGAAAAACACGGGTCTCTTAAATTATAAAAAGATTAAAGAGCAAGCGGATATTGAAAAACCAAAAATGATAATATGCGGTGCCTCAGCATATTCGAGAGATATTGACTACTCCAAATTTAGAGAGATCGCAGACGAAGTAGGTGCGTTACTTTTAGCTGATATCTCTCACCCCTCTGGTTTGATCGCCAAGGGAATATTAAATGATCCATTACCTCATTGTGATTTTGTTACGAGTACCACTCACAAGACATTAAGGGGTCCAAGAGGTGGTATAATTATGATGGGAAAGGATTTTGAGAACCCTTGGGGCCTCAAGTCTCCAAAAGGCACTATTCGCATGATGTCTAATATCCTCGATATGTCCGTTTTCCCGGGTATTCAAGGTGGACCGCTAGAGCATGTGATTGCAGGAAAGGCCGTAGCTTTTGGAGAAGCGTTGTCAGATAGTTTTTTTGATTACATTTTACAAGTTCAAAAGAATTCAAATGCCATGGCGCAAGCTATGATTTCCCGTGGATATGATATTATTTCTGGTGGTACAGATAACCATCTTATGTTGATTGATTTGAGGAATAAGAATATTACAGGAAAATTAGCTGAATCTGCTCTTGTTAAGGCTCATATTACTGCAAATAAAAATATGGTTCCTTTTGATGATAAGTCACCATTTGTTACCAGTGGTATTCGAATTGGAACACCGGCGATTACTACACGAGGGCTTGTGGAGGATGATATGGAGAGCATTGTAAGCTTTATAGATGAAGTTATTCAAAACCCTGAGAATGAAAATAAATTAAAATCTATAAGGACCAAGGTTATTTCAATGATGGCGGATAGACCTCTATTTATATAGTAGTTGGATACCCAATCAATGCTTAAACTAAATCCGGGAAAATAGCGACTACAAATCTTCTAACATTGTTCTTAGATATCATTAAAGTTTAGCAAGATTAGATGAAATCCGTAAAATGAAAGTTGATATTACGGAAATATCATTATTCCCAAAAGTTGCTTTTGTTCAATTTTGTTATTGAATTAGAAATCAATAACTATTAAATCTTGAAGAAATTAGTTTTTACAATTCTTTTTAGTACACTTTTATTCAATGTTAACGGCCAAAAATTAAGTGTTGCGGTCTTAGATTTTGACACCCGAAACTATGATCTTGTTGATGCAAATCAGATTATTCAAAAATCCATTGTGGATTTGATTCGTATTGACAAGTACGAGGTAGTTGATAAATATGATATCGAATATATTAGCCAAAGAGACTCAGTGAATCTAATGGGTTGTTTTTCAAAAATTTGTCTTGCAGACATTGGTAAACGACTGGAATGCGATTATATTCTTACTGGCAGCCTAGATCAGTTAGGGCTTCTGGTTTCTTACACATTTAGATTGTTTGATGTTTCTACGGGACGTTTTATAAACTCAGCTTCTAATTTGTTTTTAGATATTCCAGAGCAATCTATTGCTATGACAGAATTGACGATAAATACTCTTTTTGACATTCCAAATGATGAGGAGACCATGAGAAAATTAACGGTAAGTGAGGAATACGAAAGTATGTTAAACAACCCTGACACTAAAGCTATTAATAATACCGGGCCTAGGCTGGGTTACACTGTTATAACTGGTCAAAATGCTAAGATTCTAACATCTAGTGCCCCTGGTGGCTTTAATTATTGGGCTCCAAGTATGTTTTCTTTTGGTTTTCAGTTTGAGCAAGTTTTTATCAATAGTGGGGATTTTCAGGCCTTGATTGAGGCCATACCGATGCTTGCTGGGATAGAATATGGTAGGATTGTTCCAAGTGTAAGTACTCTAATGGGGATGCGCAACTCAAGAACTGGATGGGAATTTGCCATAGGACCAAACGTTACAGGAAGCGCATTAGCTGAGGGTTATGTCAATGACGACGATATTTTTTTACGTCCGGGAGACAATGGTTATGATCCAACCGATCAAACTTTAATTGAGAGAATCGACAGCCGAGGTGACTTTAAATTGTCATCAGGTCTTATGATTGCAATTGGTAAAACCTTTAAATCGGGAAAGATGAATTTTCCGCTCAACTTTTTTGCCATTCCTCCTGCGAGAGGTAATTCATGGAGAGTGGGAATAAGTACAGGATTTAACATTATTCAGAAAAAGGTTCGTCCTATTGTGAATTGAGTTGAGGTTGAATGTTTCAACGGAAGGAGGCGCCCATTTATATGGGTGCCTTTTTTTTAAAAAACTAGTCAATAAAAACAAGATTAAACCAGACTTATATTTGCCTCATGCCTAATATAAAAGGGACCAGGTTAAACAAATTTATTAGTCAAAGTGGTTATTGCAGTCGTAGACAAGCGGATGTATATATAGAAAATGGTCAGGTTAAGTTGAACGGAAGAAAAGCGAGGGTAGGAGATCTTGTTTATTCTGGAAACGAGGTCATGGTCAATGGCTTTTCTTTGGATGTTAAAGTTGATGTGCCGCCAATCTTTATACTTCTAAATAAACCAGTAGGTATTACTAGTACTACTGAGAAAGGAGTCAAAGAAAATATTGTAGATTTTGTTAATTATCCCGAAAGAATTTTTCCTGTTGGACGACTTGATAAAGATTCTCAGGGATTGATATTTTTGACCAATGATGGTGATATAGTAAATAAAATATTGAGGTCTGGAAATAAGCATAAAAAAGAATATTTAGTTACTGTAGATAAGCGTATTACAGACTCTTCTTTAGATCAGATGCGAAAAGGCATACCAATGCTTGGCACAACTACAAAAAAATGTAAAATTGAAAAAGAAGGTCCATTTATTTTCAGAATTCATTTAATTCAAGGATTAAATAGACAAATTCGTAGAATGTGTGATTATGTTGGTTACGAGGTAAAAAAGTTAGAGCGCATTAACATAATGGGAATTTCAAGTGATGGACTAAAAATAGGGGAGTGGAGAAGTGCTACGAATACTGAGATTGACCTAATTTATTCTGCTACAGAAGACTCAGATTCGGAATCTGAAAAAACTAAAAGTCGACCAAGGGAAATTCAAGATCAAAAAAGAGCTAACAAATCCTCTGAACCGAAAAGAAAGCACTTTAGCAATAAAAGTAAATTGAAATCTGGATCTGGAGCTGATAAAGGAAAATTAAAATCTGGGGTTTCAAAATCAAAAAAATATACAAGTAGAGGAAGGAATAGTCGTAAATAAAAAGAGCCTCGCATTTGCGAGGCTCTTTTCTGGTTATTTTGAATTCATTCTACCCAAAGAACTTCTCTTGATATTTTTCCTTCATTATCAAAACTGTGACTCAAGTGAATAAAGGTGCGGTCTTCTTCACCTTCTGCATTGATTCCAACGTGGTACCACCATGAGAGAACTTCCCAACCTCCGTCTCCTTTTTCATATCGTATCGCGTCTGGATAGCCATATTCTTCCATGATTCGCTTTGGATTTGCGGTTATCTCTTTTTTCCATATCGAAATCCGGTCCTCTAAGGACACTTTTTCGTATGGTTCAAAGTCTCCTCCACCTTTACGATAGAACTTAGCATCTTCAGAGAAATACGACGCCATTTTGTCAACGTCTCCAGCTTCATATGCTTTTGTTAGCGACTCTACTTTGTCAATCAGCGGGTGTTCATCATAGATTCGACCATTTCTATGCGCTCCGAAGGAATTTTGAATTTGAGCGCCTAGATCATTTTCGTTGAAATATTGAAACCATTTTGTGATTTTGTTTTCATTATTAACGTAGTACTCATCATGAAACCATGTTTTTACAGTATCCCCTGACGTTTTATTAATGGCTAGAAATTCTGTCCAATCCATAACCCAAACACCCTTATTATCACCTTTATATTTGATTACATCAGGATTTGCGCCCTCTGATCTTGAGATTGTTATATCAAAATTCTTAACCCACCATTCTGAGATCTCTAAATCACGCTTTAAATCTGATGGCTCAGTATCTCCAATGGAATAAATCTCCACATCTGGAGAAAAGTAGGTGGCGTAAGCTTCAGGGTCTCCATTTACAAAAGCATTATTCATTGCTTCTACGGCTTCTAAAGCAGGGTGACTTGAGTATACAATTCCACTTTTTGTTGTTTGGGCCATAGCTGCAAGTGGAGCCAGAGCTAAAATGATGATTAAGTTTTTCATTTATTTATTTTTTTTAATTTAAAATGTGACCAAAGATGAATAAAAAAATGAAATAACAATAGTTAGAAAACCGTAAAGAGGATTTTTTATTAGGATATAATTATGGATTTCATCTAAAAATGCCAATTAGAGTGAAAAGATTATAATTTTCTTATTACTATTGCTTCAGATTAATGCAAATACAAATTCTATTATGAAAAAAATTATTTATGTCTTTTGTGCAATAGGGCTTCTCGCGGCTTCTTGCCAAAAGGGAACATCAGATCATGATGCCACTGCTCATGCTGCAATGATTTTGGAATCAAAATTTCAAGAGAATTGTGAGACCGTTAGATCATACATCGAGGGTCTTCAGAGCGAGAATGTTGATTATTCGTTATTCGCAGATGATTTTTACAGAATCAATACGGCCTTTCGTGCGAAGCAAGACACTATTACATTAACGGAGTTTATTGATTCACGCGTGAATTTTGCTGCTGCATACGATGTGGAATTAATTATTGAGCCCGTTTTGTTACCTGGTGTTTTAGCTGAGACAGGAGAGCCAAATGGTTCTGTGCGATATTATAGTCAATGGAGACTTACTACCGAGGCTTCAGATGAAAAGCCTTCAAAGGAGGCAGTTATTAAACTCTATGAATCTTTTGATTTTAATGAAGAAGGTAAAATTTCAATAAATATGGTTTATGGAGATTTTACCGCGATGTTTCAGCATTTAAATGATTAAAGTCTAGACTTTAAAAAATATAAAAGCCCGCTCGATAGAGCGGGCTTTTTGTTTGCTTCAAATCATCAATTCTTATTTCACTTCGACCTTTCCACTCATAAAACGTGAAAACATCATTAATCCAATTGCCGCAACGATTCCATGACAAATATGAATGACTACCGGTGTTGGTTGTTCATTAAGCCATTCCATTTCAACAAAACCCATAGCACAAAAGAATACATTAATAGTGACAAGAATTAAAGTCAGTCTTTTTGCCGCTAGGTAAACAGCTTTATTGGAAGAGTCAAAAGGTTCACTCCAAAAGGGTGCCATTAAAATAGCTTGACAAATAAATAATACAATAACCATTGTAGCCTCAGCATTTTGAAATAGTCCGCCAATATTGGCCCCAATAGCTATTAAAGCCCAGATGAAAAGTCCCCATCTCATTAGGACTACTTTTTTTGAGACTAAGCCATAAATACATAATGCTGTTAAAGCAACTACAGCTATTGTTGGAATTAGCAAATCGTTTTCCATAAAATTATTTTTTTGTTAATATTAAATTTCAATATAGCGGTATTAGAACTTTTTATTATTATTCATTATATTTATTTTTGAAGTCAAAGAAAATATTAAACTGGAAAATACTTAAACAATAAAATAAAATGAAAAAATTTGGAATTACTTTTTTAATCGCATTAGTGGTCTTTTTTATACTAGGTGGGATTTTTGGAACTTATGTGTTTCTCCCTGAATTTGCCTCATGGCATGAAGCATTTCCCGACGCAGTAAGAGAGACGCCAGACTTTGTGTCAGGATTTCTGGTAGGTATTCTTCAGTTAGTTGCCTGTATTGTTCTCTTTGACCGTTTGGCTATTGATAATTTAACGAATGGAGCAATTGTTGGTATAATATATAGCACTGGTATTTGGTTAATGGTTGACCTTCAAATGTTATCAACCACCAATATCATCTCGTATAATTATGTTGCTCTAGATGCTCTTCTTTCAGCTCTCATGGGGGCTATTATCGGTGTTGTTATTACATGGTCATTAAAAAGATTTGCATAATATATCTAGCATAAAACATATCAAGAAGCCTTGATTTTAATTCAAGGCTTTTTTTTTATCCAGACTTTATTTCTTTAATCTACATCCAAATGGAATTATTGTGTCATGAACATAAGTAAGAAATTGTTGATTTATTATTTTTTAAATAACGGGAATAAGAAAGCGATATAAGATTAGCTATTCGCAATATTCGCCAAAAAAATCAATAGGGCTTAGATAAAAAAGCCTCTGATAATGAATACAGTCTAGCTTTTCCAGAAACAATAACTCTATTAGACTTATTCTCGCAATAAAGAGTCCCTGATCTAGATGATAGTTGTTTTGCGACAAGCTTATTTTTTTTTAATCGTTTACTCCAATATGGTGTCAGACTGCAATGAGCTGAGCCAGTTACAGGGTCCTCTAAGATTGTTGCTTGCGGGGTGAAAAATCGAGATACAAAATCACAGTTTTGCCCTTTAGCCGTCACAATTACGCCACCAGTTCCTAAATTGATTTTATCAAACTCTTGTCTGTCAATAATGATATTTTCAACTTCTTTTTGAGACTCATAGACCAATAATAAGTCTCTTGATTTAAAAATTTCTTTGGGTTGAATATTTAAAGCACGCTGGATTTCAACGGGCAATGACGATTGTGAGGGCATTCTGCTAGGTAAGTCTAGTTTATATAAGCCATTTTCTTTGGTAACTATTAACTCTCCACTTAGTGTTTCAAAGAGAATTTTATTTCCTGTGTAGTTGTGAATTTCCTTTATACAATAAGCAGCCGCAAGGGTTGCGTGACCGCATAGGTCCATTTCGATATCTGGTGTAAACCATCTAAGTTTAAATCTATCATTATCTTGTATAAAAAACGCAGTCTCGGGGAGTGCATTCTCCTTCGCTATTTTTAATAATAAATCATCAGTTGGCCAAACTTCTAGTGGAACTACGCAAGCTGGGTTTCCCTTAAAAAGTTCATCGGTAAATGAATCTACTTGGTAAAGCTTGATTCGCACGATTAGTATCTATCTCTTATTTCTTGAAGTTTTTTTTGCTGCTCGACTTTTTCAAGATTTCGGACTTCATTTTGTAACTTAAAATCAGTGTATACAATTCTATATCCGATTCTTTTATTTTTTTCATTATCGAGTATTGCAGTAATGACAAGTCCTGTGTGTCTGCCTCCCCAGATATATCTGTCAAAGTGACCTCGTTCCACATTTGTAGAAAATTTAGGATGCCCGAAAACAGTTTTAAACATTTTTGGAATGACTGTTGACTGAGATTCTGCGAATAACGTTATTTTGTAAATCTGAGAATTTATAGTTGATATAAAAACTTTCGCAAGCGTACCTCCATCAATTACCTGATAGTTCTCCGTACCAGGATTTACCGAATAGACATCTACTTCGTCATATTTTAAATTCACATTTTCAAACTTTCGTTCTTCGGTGATCATATTTTCTTGATTATCATCGACAAATTCCATGTTAAAACGAAGGTCTTGGTCATTAGCGAGAGTCAAGAAGTCATAATCACTAATGTTTGCTCTTAGTTTAATTTCACGGAATCCTTTTTTCTTCTCGAGAACGGATCGTTGCTGGGCGATACTATTTAATGAGAATAGCATAATAAAAACGACCAAAATATGTGATTTTCTAAATATCAGATCAGAAAAGGAGCTATTCTTAAGCAGCATGGGGAATATTTTTATTGGAAATCAAATTTAGCTCTAGTTGAGTAAAAATTAGTTAACTATTGAATTTAGTATTTTTTTTTCATCTTTATCTTTACACTGTCTATTTTCAGAGGCCCTAAAAAATAAATAGTTGTTACCGATATGAAGAAATTCCATTTATCATATTTTCTTCCACTAATACTTTTTTGTTTAGGTGAGGCGCACGCTCAGGATTCATTCATAAACCCAATTATTCCAGGTGGATTTCCTGATCCATCAATTTGCAGAGTAGGGGAAGACTTTTACATCGTTAACTCATCTTTTGAGTATTTTCCTGCACTCCCTATTCATCATAGTAAAGATCTTATTAACTGGGAATTAATTGGCTATGGTCTTAACGAGAATATATATAATTCATCGATAAACCTCTCAGATGTTCAACAGGAAGGGGGTATACATGCTCCATCAATCCGTTATAATAATGGTCTGTTTTACATAGTCACAACTAATGTTTATAGCCCTTTAGATATTGGGAAAGATGCTATCATGGCAAATTTTGTAATAACAGCCAAAGACCCTTCGGGGCCATGGTCTGAACCCCATCTAATACTTGGAGCGCCGGGAATTGATCCTGATATTTTCTTTGATGATAATGGAAAAGTTTATTTTGTCGGTACTCATGCTCCTGGAAATAAATTCAAAGACGGAATAGGTGCAATTTGGGTTCAGGAGTTGGATCTTATCAATTGGCGTCTTAATGGAGAGAGATATACTATTTGGGAGGGTGCTTGTGGTGGTTGCTGTGTTGAAGGGCCTCACATATACAAGAGAAATGGAAACTATTATCTGGTTGTTGCTGAAGGAGGGACCTCATTCAATCATGCGGTAATGATCTCCGTAAGTGACTCAATAAATGGTTTATATGAATCAAACCCGAAAAACCCTATTCTGACTTCCCGACATTTGTCTAGTAATAATTGGGTTAATAGTACTGGGCATGCTGATATCGTTCAATTAGAAGATGGTAGGTGGGTAATGGTCTCACTAGGTGTGAGAAATGAGATTGAGCGTTCAAGTAATATGGGTAGGGAAACCTTTTTAATACCATTAAAGTGGGAAGAGGCTATCTCCAGATGGGTTGAAAATGACATGGGGAAATGGGAGCCTTTAATCTATGATTGGCCTGTTGCTGCTCCAATGACAGGGAAGGTAGAAAGGTATAATCCTGTGATTTTCGAAAACACCCATCAAAGGGTGCAGAATTACTTTTATGATGATTTTGAGTCTTTAAAATTAGATTTAAATTGGAATTTTCGTAGAGTTCCCAGAGAAAAGACTTACTCTTTAAATGTAAAAAAAGGTTTTTTACGGTTGTATTTAAAATCTCAAAATTTTTCTTCTCGAAAGCGATACAGCTTATTAGGCATAAGGCAAAAGCAAACTCATTTTGAGTTCTCTACAAAAATGAATTTTTTACCCATTAATAATGGCGAAGAGGCGGGTCTTTCGCTATTTCAAAAGGACAATATTTATATCAACTATAGTATCTTAAAAAGGGATAAAGGAATAGTGCTATCGCTTTATAAGTCCGATAAGCTTGGTGGTGTTGAAATTCTTAAAGAGGGATTCATTGGTGACTTCAATGGACAATTGATTTTGAAATTAAATTCAGAAGGTGCTCATTATGTCTTTCAATGTTCTAAAGATGATGGAGAGACATTTGAGGAATTCCATAAATTGAAAAACCATATTATCTTAAGTCAAGGATATACCGGCGCATATCTTGGGCTTTATGCTTCGAGTAATGGTGGTGAAGAGACCTCTTATGCAGATTTTGATTGGTGTAAATATTCTGATAAACGATGAATTAATTGAATTTTTTCTCCAACACAAAAAGTAGATACTTTTTTTCATTTTCAAACTTTCTAGCGTCAACTGATGCCATTTCTTTATGAATTTTTTTATCAATTGAATCTCGAAATGATTTTGTCATGAAGAATAGCTTTGGGTTTTTAAATCGAAGCTTTTCAAAGGCAAAATGTTTTAAGGGAAATAAAAACCTCTCAGCATACATATTAATGAATTTAAGCGTAGGCATCACATTACCTGTAATGTCTTGCTTAAAGACGGTTTCCCATCTATATTCTTCCACTTTTTCCAGAAAGTCATCTAATTGATGACCACTTTTATTGATCCCTGATGAATCGATTCTGAAGTAGTCGGTAATTATCCATTGACCTCCAGTATTCATGATTAGTTCAACTTTTTTAAAGGCTTTGTCAAGATCCATATATTGAAGAGATTCCGAATGAATTATCGTCCCATATGACATGCTTGTTTTTAGGTTTTCAAATTTTGAATGGTAGAATTTTAATTCGGGATACTTAAATTGAATATGATCAATTTGGTTTTTATTAGGAGTCAGTACTTCTACTTTTAGATTTTTTTCCTTGATGATTTTTGCAAGGCCTCCCATTCCGCATCCAACATCGAGAATATATTCCTCTTTTCGCTTTATTTTATCTATTATTTGCTGAGAATACAATATCTGAGCATCTTCAATTTGTTTTAACGATATGTCTTCAGTGTTAATATTAGGGTTTTTGAAATACCCATAGTGAAGCATGTCGTTTTTTAATAGTTTCGAGTAAAGGTTTAACTCAAGATCATAACTGGATTTATCATATTTATCATTTGATTTTTTGAATCTGTAGGCCCTCCACCAATTAATTGGATTTATAAAATGATATAGATATTTCAAGAGTAATATTATTTATTAGGCGAATTTAATGCTTTAAATCTCATCATAATTATGATATCACTCTAATTATAAAATGTTGAATTATAAGCGATTAAGATTTTATTATTATTGATTTAGGCTCAATTAATAAAATTTAAATGCTTATATTAGAAAAATGGATTGTAACTGTGATAAATGTAATTGCGGCTCAAGTTGTTCTTGTGGTTCAGATTGTTCTTGCGCGTAGACTTCTTTAAGCTCAGGTTGTGATGGGATTTAATTTAGAGCTATCCTTCTAGAAAATTGATTAGGACAGAGTAATACCGGTCTGCAATAAACTTTGCCCCTAGTTCATTGTAATGTACGTCATCTGCAAGCATGGCATCACTAAAACCGGTAAACATATCTATTGCTATTACCTGGGATGTTGAAGTTGTTTTGTTTGAAGCAATTAACAATATATCTTGATGAAGATCATTAATGTAGGTGGTAAGCTCTGTTGTCATGTCGTCTGAATGTGCAGGAGCCATCTGTTCTAATAAGATCGTTACCTCTGGATTTGATGCTTGTAATGCATCAATGATATATTTAATATCTTCAATTAAGGCATTGTAGGGCATGTTTAGTAGAGCGTCATTACCCCCTGGGGAGCTGAATAATACAATATCTGAAGCTCCTGTTTCTTCAAGCCAGCTTTCGATACCTATGGCAATGTCTTCTGCTGTGAACCCACTATTTCCTTGATGGTCGCCATCAAAAGATAGATTATTAAAATCAGGATAATCGCTGTAATCAAATTCAGAGCCAATAAAATCAAATTGCCATCCGTCTTGAACTATGTTTTTCCATAGATCATATCTAAAACTTACAAATTCATCAGCTAACAAAGGGCCAGTGAAATTTGGTTTATTTCCCTCAACTCGAGAAGCCCCAAGCGACATAATCTTATTAATAGGTTCACTTTCAGGAGGAGTGCTTTTGTCGCAAGATGTGAGAATTATCAGAAAAGCAAGGAATAGATTTTTCATATCAGTTATCTAGGATTTATCTTAGTACTAAGATATTATAACTGCAGATAATAAATTTGTTTAGAGGTGAAGTTTACAATAGTTCAAATTGATAGAATTATAGAAATGGCTTGGGAGGATAGAACTCCATTTGAGGCTATTGAGTTTCAATTTGGCCTAAAGGAGAATGATGTTAGAAAAATAATGAGAGAAAACATGAAAGAGTCTTCTTTTAAGATGTGGAGAGAGAGAGTTAAGGGGAGGGCAACCAAGCACAGAGGAATAAGCCCTGCTGTTCGGTTTAAATCAAAGAATCAAAAAAACATTTAGTTTGGCTATTGAATTTTATCGAAAATGAATTGAATCACTTACAATGTGAAAAAATCAACGTTAATCATAAATAAATTATGAATTTTTATTAAAATATCTCTGCGAATTAATAAATTTCATTTTCTATTTAAGATAATTTAAAGCTATTCTTGTAGATGTAATAAAATCAATTTAATCTGAGTTATTATGACGTTGGGTCTATCCTTTATAATTATTCCTATTGGTTTATTTTTTTTCGCGCTTGAGTTTTACTACTTGTTCAAGACAAAATCAAAAATTACGTTAGATCAAACCGCATTAAATATCTCTTTGGGTTTTTTTGATCGATTGATCGGGCTTTATCTCACGGAAAAAGGCCTTCTTCTTCTTAATAGTGCTTTAAATTATTCAATTATTGACGAATTCGCTTCCAACGCTTGGACTTTTGCTTTAACATTCATACTAGTAGACTTTATATGGTATGTCTTTCATGTCATAGGTCATAGAATATCACTAGTATGGGGAATGCACCTAATACATCATCAAAGTGATGAGTACAACTTGAGCGTCAACTTTGCACTGAGTCCCTTAGGATTTATAGTAAGAACAGTAATGTATTCAAGTTTAATCCTATTGGGTTTTCCAATCGAGTTCGTCGTAATTTCTATTTATCTAAATGCATTTTATCAATTTTATCTTCACACGGAATTTATATCTTCAATTCCGCTGCTCGAAAAGATATTTGTAATGCCAGATCATCACAAGGTTCATCATGGCAGTAATCCGGAATATTTAGATCGTAATTATGGTGGGGTATTTATAATTTGGGACAAGCTTTTTAACACATTTGCTCCTCTTGATAAAAAACCTAGATATGGCTTGACAAATCCAATGCCTCACAAAGATTTTTTAAATATTCAATTATTTTTCTTTAAAAAACTAATTAATAATTTCCAAAATTTTGGAATCAAAAGAGGGTTTAAACTACTCTTTTTAGGCCCAGAGCACCAGACACCGGATATACCAACCACAATACCTATTAAAGCAAATATAACCTTGACAAAAGTTATTGCTGGTGTTATTATTTATGTTGTGAGCTATTTATTTTTGGCCAGGTCAGTAGAGTTTTCCAACATGATGTTAATTGCTCTAGTGAATATGGTAGCAATCTTAGTTGTAAATGGAATATCATTTAATAAAATATCCCCATGGAGCCCTAAAAAATATTCGGCTTAGCTTTATTCAAATAAGAGTTGGTGTTGGGAAACACGGTAGCACTAAAAATCTTTAAAGGGCTCTCAATTCAAAATTACAAATAAGGGTTTTACTTTTAATTCCGCTTATGTCAAAAGGACCTGTAGCACCAAGGCCCGTATTCATTCTAAAATTATATCTTTTCGTTTCTTCTGACTCCATACTTATACGGTTATTTTTTCTGACAGATTTTATCAGCAAGTATTTATTGTCCTGAAAATCAGTCCATCCTGTTGGTGCGTAGAATTGAAGTTTCTTTCCAGCTTGCGGAAGTTCCATATCCAAAAGACGGTAATCAAATTCTCCACCAGTTTGTTCAAAAATCATTTTATTTTGACCGCTTTCTGACTTGAATTCATATAATTCTCCGGGATCACTTGACCACGATCCAACGATGTTATTATTGGCTTCTAGAAGCTCTTCAACTTTTTGTTTTATAATATCTCTATCTGGTGTACTTCTATCTACAAAGTCTGATGAAGGCATTCTTTGATCATTTTCATCAATTTCATATTGAATCAAAGTCATTTCTTGTAAAAATATTAGATCTGTAATGGAATCAACAGAAAAAACTATATCTGTAGAAATGGATTCATTGTACCGAACATGAGAGGACCAACTTCCGTAAAATGATTCTTCGTTTAAGTTATTTAGGTTACTGTTGCATGAAAAAATTGCAACGCAAAGTAAAGGAGAAAAGAAAAATTTTTTCAAAATAAGTTTTTTTAAGAATTATGTTGCCTAATATCAAGTATCATACCTAAATTTGCCAAGATTTAGATTAAATCGTTAATCAAGCAAAAAAAATATTGTTTAGATTCACTTTCTTTATTGTTGCCCTATCTACTTTTCTGCTAAGAATTGTAGAACCGTCTATCCACCTTCTTCATCATCATCACGAAGAAAATAGAGTTTGTAACGATTTTGATATTCATTTCCATGAGGCTAAAGAATCTTGTACCTGGTCTGATGCGAGTTTATTGCTTTCAGATTGGAAGAGTCAATTTTCACCGGAGTCAAAAATAGTTTTCGAAGAAAGAAAATTCGAAGAACTTGAAAGCCATTATTTTGAGTGTATTAATACTCATTGCTATTTGCGGGGCCCCCCTGTTATTATTTAATTTTTTTACTAGTCCTTTTCAAGAAATTGAAGTTTTGTAAGTAACACTGCTATCTTCTGAGTATTCAATTTTCAACAAGAATGCTTTTGGAAAGACATAATTCAATTAATTAATAACTATTTATTTCAAATTTTCTAAAGATGAAACATTTCATTTGGATGATGTTCCTGCCGATATCTGTATTGGCTCAGGTAGACTCATCAAAAACATATTTTATAGAGCTTGGTGAAGCTACCGTTGAGGGTATTTCACATAGCCCTAATTTTTTCAGTACTAATATTCTTGCCGTTCCGACAAAGACCCTTTCAGACCAAGGGCCTACGGCACTTAATAATCTCACACGTCAATCTCCCAGTCTTCAGCTCATGAGTGTAGGAGATCACACTCTAAAACCAGTGATACGTGGTCTCGGTGGTTATCGAACTGTGACTGCCTACCAAGGTTGGAGGTATGATAATTTACAAGGTGGAGTTGATCATGGTCTTGATTTTCCCCTTCTTGGAATTGATCATGTCGAGATTCTTCCTGGCCCAAACAGTTTAGCGTTGGGAACGGATGCTATGGCCGGGGTTCTATACTTCTCAGACTTAAGACCCCTAGAGACAGGTAGCTCAAATGCTCTAAAATTATCTGGTGGTACAAATGGATCTCCTTTGAGTGGTCAATATGATTACCTAGGATCTGGAGAAGGAATCTACTATGCTGGGGCATATTTTGGAGCTAATTCTGAGTATATCGATGGAGATGGAGACACTGTTCATGGTTCTCATAGCCGAACTGCAGCAGTTAGGGTTCTCTCTAAATTCAAGTCAGGGAAATCAAATCATAGACTCAAGACTTCTCTTGTAGCTAGAACGCTAGGAATGCCCGAAGGAGGTCATGATCATGATGATGAGCCAGGAGATGAGCCGGGTCATGAAGAAGAGGAGCATGGAGATCAGCAAGTCAGAAATGCTAATATCTCTTGGGAGTCAGATAGAAAGGTCGGTGATTGGGTTTTACGAAATGTCACTGGTTTTCAGTCGACTTCTCGTGCAGAATATGAAGAGCATCATGAGGATGAAGATGAGCCAGGTGACGAGCCAGGTCATGAGGAAGAGGGGCCACATATAGGATTTAATTTATTAAGTGCTACCCAAACAACTTCATTACAAAAGATGTCTTCTTCGGGCTTATTAACACTTGGAGTCCAACAGCAATTTAGAAGTTTGCAGAATATGCAAGCTGCTGAAGAGACTCTTTATCCAAATAAGAATCAGTTTCAGTCAGCTTTGTTTGCTCACATGAGTAAAATCGAGGGAAAAAATAAGACATCTGCTGGGTTAAGAGGAGAGGTTGGTAGTTTTTCAGGGGCATCATTTCTCTTAAATTGGGTCCATTCTCTCAATAAAAAATTGGATATTCAATCTCGAATTTCTTATGGAACTAGAGGTCCACAACTTGAGGAGCGATTTGCATATGGAACTCATATTGGTGCAGGACGATTTGAGGTTGGAGATTCGAACTTAACTCCTGAAAGGGTTCTTAATGGAGAAATAAACATTGGTTACAATAGTAAGGTGTTTAATCTTCAAGTTGGTGCTTATTATCAATTTTATAATGACTTTATCCACACGAGTCCTAGCGACTCTAGTGGTGAATGGAGGTTTTATTACAATCAAAAGGATGCCTTACTATATGGAGTTGAAGGTAGATTGGGTTGGAACCCAACCGATCGTATCCATTTCCATAGTGTAGCTTCTCTTACAGTGGCAAACGACCTAGATGGTAATGCATTGCCTTTTATTGCTCCAGGTAGAGTATCGAGTCATTTGTTATTTGAGATTGTCCCTAAAAAAATTCATGCAGAGATACATTATGATTTCTATGCAGAACAATCTAGGCTTTCTCCTACAGAGCTAAAGTTTCTTGAAGGATCTACGCCTTCTTATGGTTTGTGGTCTGCAACTCTAACAGGTGAAATTTCTTCAAATTTTTCTTGGAATGTTGAAATTCTCAATGCTACAGATGTTGCTTATGCGCACCATCTTTCGCTTGCCAGAGCATTAGACATAAATCAAGCTGGAAGACAGATTAGAGCTGGATTGAGCTTAAAATTATAATTTTATAATCAGAAAAATTGATATTTGTGTTAAGAGCCTTGCGATCGCAAGGCTCTTTTCATTTGAAAATGATATTCAATTAAACGGTTTAACCCTCTATATCTTTGATTAAATAGCTCTAAGGAATGAAAATTATTTATATCGACGGACATTGTAATCTATGTAATGGTTTAATTAAATACCTATATCGAAGAAGGCCGTATCTATTTAGCTATGGTAAGACCAGTCTTGATAATAATCTAGAGTATGTTATTTACAGTCGGGATGGAGAGATATTTAAGGCTGAAAAAGCCGTTTTAATGATTTGGAGAGATATGGGAGGAATACAAAAAAAAATTTCTCATATTTTGAGCTTAATTCCGAACATTATTTTAACAAAGATTTATTTCTTTATTTCTCGTAACCGTTACAAAATATTTGGTAAAAAAAACATTTGTGAGATAAGTGATGATATCCCAAAAGATCAACAGGTAACCGATTTACAGCATTTTTCTTAAAACTCCTACATCTTTAAAAAAAAATCACTCTTTTACGATTTTCATCACATTTTCTTG
>Ga0209601_1000114_pt1 | contig 62549 bp, 87 predicted proteins | sample COGITO_mtgs_1104_4_FD_184796 | JGI IMG/M metagenome (GOLD analysis project Ga0209601, IMG submission 184796) | Pelagic marine microbial communities from North Sea - COGITO_mtgs_110426 (SPAdes) (version 2) | ecosystem: Environmental > Aquatic > Marine > Epipelagic ...
TTACAACCAAGAGGTTACTGTTGGAGAAAACTATCATGGCACTACTACTCGCTGGTCAGATATTATTGAAAACCCAACACAAGTTCAATACGCTATTGTAAAGCACGATAACTACTCTAGCGATATGGAAGAAGTAGAAGTATTACCTGAGAGCTGGTGTCCACCTATACCATTAATAGAAGATTAAAAATGGCAAATATTACGGAAGAGTCTCTAGGCTTAGAGGCGTTGATGCGAGCCGCTGCGGAACAAGATAAGACAAAGGTTGTAAAACCTCAAGTATGTGATATAGATGACGCTGAATGTTTGTCATGCGGTAGTTAAGATGGGGATGAACAACTACAGGAGTAAATATGAACAGCGGTTTGCAAAGCAATGTAAAAAGAGATTCGAGTATGAGTCTGTTAAACTAAATTGGCAACCGCCTGTAAAAAAATATTTACCTGATTTTGTTTTTCAAAAGAAAGATGGAGGGACAATGTTTGTAGAACTAAAGGGAGTACTCACTGTATCTGATCGAACTAAGTTAAAGTCCATATTAAAACAACACGAAGGAATAGATTTAAGAATCATATTTCAAAGGGCAGCAAACAAGATTGGGAAAGGTTCTAAGACTACCTATGGAGATTGGGCTGATAGTGTTGGTATGAAGTGGTCAGAAGGAGAGTTAATGCCTGTAGGATGGATTAAAGAGATTATATAACTATGGCTAAAGGTAAGAAGAAAGTTAGTTCATCTGTTAAGCGGGGTATGACCTGCAACAAACCAACTAAATCTTCACGACCAAACAAAAAGATGATGGTTAAAGCGTGTCAGGGGGGTAAAGAAAAACTAATCCACTTTGGTGCTAAAGGCTATGGACATAATTATAGTGATGCCGCTAGGAAAAGTTTCAAGGCAAGACATAAATGCGGCACAGCAAACGATAAACTCACAGCACGGTATTGGGCGTGCAAGAAACTTTGGGCTGGTAAGGGGGGATCAACTAAATCATCCCCTAAAAACAGACAAGGTAAATACTAAAAAGAGGTAAGCATGAAGGGAGTACCACACTATACAAAGGGGGGCAAACTATACAAGGGTAAAACGCACAAACACCCAAGCATAGGACTTATGTCTGGAGATAAGCATACAGCCTCCAGTGTAAAACTATACCACAAAGATGAGATATCTAAATTAAAAAATATGCCAAAGAAAGTAAGTGAAAAGCTAAAGAAAGCCTGTTGGAAAAATTACGAACCTGTCGGCACGAAAATTAAAGGAGGCAAGCGTGTACCAAATTGCGTACCTAAAGTAAAGAAAAAGAAGTAATGCCTCAAGACAGACTACCATATAATAAACTAAGTAAGACAGGTAAGCACTACAGAGATAACCCCACCTCATGCAAGAAGCAAAGGGCTAAGGATTCGAGTCGTAGTAAATCTGAAGAAGGTCTTAAGTACAGAGCCACTCACAAGAGGATGCGTAGAGTCGCAGAAAAAATATATGGGAAGTTAGGCATAAAAGGAAAGGACATTGAGAAGTCTACGGGTAAACCTGTAAGTATAAAAGTAAACAGGGGAAGGGCTGAGAAGTCAAGACTAAAGGGAAGTAAACGTAAATAAAGAAAAGGACATAGTGAACATAGAAATAGTAAGAGATAGCTACACCGACACTACCACACTAGGTAAGATGTACATTAATGGAGAATACTTCTGTGAAACATTAGAAGATATAGTACGCCCACACGGTATAAAAGTAAATGGCTCAACAGCCATACCTGAGAACATTAAATTTAAGGTGTCTGTAACGATGTCTAATCGCTTTAAACGTCTTATGACTATACTGTACACCGAAGATGATTTACAGACTATTAAAGGTAACGGTAAGAAGTTTGTAGGGGTAAGGTGTCATGGAGGAAACACCCACAAAAATACTGAGGGGTGTCCCCTTGTTGCTAAAAATAGACTTAACTCAAATACTATACAAGGAACAATGGAGAAAGAGTTAACAGCTAAGGTACAACAAGCAATACAAAACTATGAAGATGTAACCCTTATTTGCATTAACTCTCCCCAAGAAGGTTAATCTCCTTTAACTTGTTCTAGTACACCTGAGAAGGTTTCGTTAAACACTTCTACCATTGCATCGTATGAGGGGTGATTGGTAAGACCACTGCGCTCAAAAGCCCTTTCAATCCTTCTAAGGTTATCACACGCCATATTAACGCTATGCTTCTCATCTTTTGTTAACCTATCCTTAAAGGTAGTAACTGTTTCAAGTATGCTACTAACACTTGCTAGAAATACATACACTTCTTGTTCTGCTGTCTTGTTATTCATCTCTTTTTCTTTTATAGGACTACAAAAAATATAAAGTCTATCATAATTCAAATTCTTTAGATTCATTAAACTCACTTGACCCACTTTCTTCACACCCCCTGCAAAGAGCCTCACAAAAGAACTTATCGTCAGGCTTCTTCTCATTAATAGGAGGAGTCTTAGGGAAGCTGTCATCTACTAACGCTTGTCGTATATCTTTTATCCCCTGTACAGCCCACTCAAGGGAGTCATATACACTGTCTCTATCCCAAGGGGTAAACACATTCTCCATTCCTTCCTTGTAAGCTACTATCTCATATCCTGTGGGGGCTACACCATCTGCTTCTTTCTTAGCGTACATATATAGATTCTGTTGGGTGGAGTAATCTCTGTCATGCTTACTCTTATAATCCCCTACCCTTAGTCTCTTTTCGTAATCCAAATAGGCTTGGAAACTGTAGCCTTCTATCTTGTACTCTATCTTACGCTCCACATGAATGATGTCATACTGGGGTACAAAGAGGTTTAATCCCCTCTTTACATTTCTGTACACTCCCTCTCTTACCTTTGGGTACACCTCATTGTGGTGGGGGTTAGACTTCATGGCTATGTCAAACTTAGTTGTGAGGGTCTTTCGTATATCTGAATTGTAAAGGCTGTGACCCCCCGCCAAATGATACCTGTAGAAGTCCTCTAAGACAGAGTGAACAGCACTTCCCACATAAGCATGAAAGTTACTTCTTCTGTTACCTAGAATATAAGTATCATAGAAACTGTAGGGACAAGAGTAAAAAGAAGCTATACGAGAATACGACCAAACTGTAGAGTCAAACTTTTCCTTTAGGTATTGTTCTGATTTATTCATTAAATTATTATACTTTTCTTGGATTCAAATCCAAAATTATTATTTCTTTTTTACTTGACTGTACGCTTCATCACGTTGTGCTTGTACTTGTGTTAAAAAATCTATGATTGCCCTTAGTTTATCTCCAAACTCTTTATTGTTTGTGGGGTCTCCATTTGTGATAAAGGCTTTAGCCTCATTCCATATTGCTGATTGTAGGTGTGTCATCTTTTAAATATATAAAGGTATATATAAAGGGGAGCAAACACCCCCGCAAAAATAGTAAGACCACTGTCATTAGTATGATAGTAACAGTGTAACATAGCACACATCATAGTGCCTATGTAGAACAGTAATAAAAATTCTTCTATAGTCATAACTTTTAATTATAAAGCAATAGTACTAAAAAAGGGGATACCAAACAAGCATCCCCTTTAAATTTAACGTTAAGGTAATATTAGAGTATAATAGGTAATAGTTTAATGTTCTTATCTTGGGGGTCTATCTGTTGAATTGTGAACCCCCTTTCTCCTTTTTTATAATTTGTCATTACCCATTCTGATGCAGGAGATAGTGCAATATGATTCATGTACATAAAATCTTGGGCTGTGGAGTAATCAAATAAAAGCTGGTGGCTGTCGCCTTTGTCTACCCATATAAAGTCAGCAGTCTTGTACACACTGCCTTGTTGATTGTGCTTAAGGTAATGCTCTATCTTCTCAATCTGAACAGAGTCTAACTTAGGCTTGAACCCAAACTTTAAACTCTTGTGATCTTTACCGTGAGTCAACACAAAAGCATGACGACCTACAAAGTAATGCTCAATAAACTTCTCATAGTTTATAACCTCAACATTGTCGTACTTCTCAACAGCTACACGCATGAAAGCGTGATTAAGTATCATAGCGAACGAACCAGAATGATTATCTGCTGATACATTGTGACAGATGATAGTATCAAAGTATGGATTAAGTATGTCAAGCATAGCCATCTTAAAATGTAAGGCTACCTTAAATGCTTTTTGGTTTGACATATTCTGTGGGAGCTTATGCCCCCCGCGAGTGGTGTAACCATCCCAACCATCGAGTACATCTCCAAGGTCATCAATGATTAATGTAGAGCCTACTCTATTCTCCTTGACATACTCACACATTATCTCAAGGGTTTCCATAAGAGATTTCTCATCCCAAGGGGTAGCGTACATAGAAGTCTCCTCAATGTCTGTACACATAGCAATGTGAGTGTCTGTGTAAACTAATCTAGTTACCAACTCCCCACACCCAAAGTGATAACTGCCTTTAGGTGTGTAAGTACTACCTACAATATCATCAATGACAGATTTAAAGTCAATAGAGTCCACACTCTCCTCTTCTTTGTAGTCAAGGACGATATTAAACTTCTGCTGCCCCGCATGATTCACATATTTAGCACTCCTTACCTTAGTAACGTCTATCCCCTCTCGCGCACAGTAATCCTTAAAGGCATCTGTACCTATGAGGTTATCGCTGTAGTTCTCTTCGTTCTGTTCAGTGCTACTTTCATTATCTAACCAATCCTTCAAAGCGTAGTTAACCGTACTCTTACTAAACTTCTCCCCTATCTCTTGTAGTAGGGTTGCTACTATCTTTCGAGAACTCAATCCTTCGTTGTGAAGTTTAAGAACCTTGTCTTTATGATCTTCTAATTTACTCATATATTACTGTTGTTAAATTTTAATCTTTTTTGTTATTGCGGGGCTACCTAATACGACTAGGGAACTTTTCATCGTATGACTTATAAAATGATGAGGTTGACTCAGGGTGGTGTTCGCGCATCCATATAGTCATCTCCTTAGCTTGTCTATCTCTATCAAGTTCGGCATACAATTTATTCTCTGCTTTCAATTTAACTCTCAATTCCCCCAACCTTTTCATCTTTTGAGCTTTCTCATATCCCTTATAGGTGTTCATTGCGTACCTAATCTCATCAAATTCAATTTGTGTCTGTGAGATTTGCATATTCAAGCTGTCTACCATAGCCATTTTAAAATGTGTCTTGAGAGCAGCCCTCATCTCTGCTACATCAAAGAACCTAATTTCAACTAATCGCTCAGTTAGGGATTCAGTCCAAGCGTCAATTTTATCGTTCAATACTCTATTTGTTTCAGTTTTCATATACCCTTTATTTATTAATATTCATCAAAAGCTCCCCCACAATAAACCCAAGAGTCAGGGAAGATAACAGTACCTTCTCTATTTATCCAACTCTTACCATTATAGGTAGCTATATTATACTCATAAGTATCTTCATCTACTTGTGTTTCTGTAAATACCTCTTTCATAATAGGGGGGTATCCGCTGTTAGCTTCTTTGTTGGGTGTTATTTTTTGCATCAGGATGTACTGTATTGAGTTAATTCTAATTGCTGTATCTCGCTTAATTCATTCCAAGCTCTCTCTGATTCTTTCTCAAAGAAGTACTCGTAGCGTTCTAATTCTTGTTCTTTATTTGTTTTCATAATACAATAGTAAACAAACTATTAATGCGGTATGTTAAGGCAAAGTTAACTTTTTCTTGTGGATTAACTTTAACAATCCCTTATACTCTGTTATATCCCCATATGTTTCGTGATCTTCTCTACAAAGAGCCATGAGGTTTTCTATATTTTCTTTTGATTTTGTGGGGTCTCCTCCCATACCCCTTGCATCTATGTGGTGTATATCAACAGCTTCCTTTCCACATATTTCACAAGGAATGAAGTCCCCCTCCGTGTAACCAAAGTAATCAAAATAAATCTGTTTATACTTGGTATCCTTATTAGTCTTTTTCTTGGGTGGAGAAGAGGATATAGTGAACCCCTCTTCCCGCTTCTGTTGAGCTTTCTTTGCGTAATCTTTTTGAGCGCAAGCCTTACAACGTTTCTTAGAGAAGTGGGGTTGATCTTCTCTTCCGCAGGAGATACACTTTTTATTCTTAGATTTTAAGGTCATTGATAATTTTTACTGTTATTCTCTTCTGTCTTTAGGTATGACAGCATAGTTCTTAATCCCTCAATAGCTTCCTTTAAGTTACGTTGAAGGTTCTCACATAAACACTTCTGCTCTACCACTGAGGGCATATAAGATTCAATGTGTCCTGTACTGTCACTCTTCTTTACAATACCATCTAGTAATAGTCTATTACGCTCTGAGGCGTAGTTCATCTGTGCTTCTGATTCTATTCTTGCAGCGTTACCTAAAAGGGATACACAGTTCTCTAGTTTACTCCATACGTCAAGAGGGCTTGAGGGGTCTACCCTTTCTCCTAGTGCGTCAGTTATTAATTCAATTTCTGTTAGCATAATTTACTCTTGTTTATTTGTTTGGGGTAATTGTTACTCTCTTCCATAGCCTAAATCTTTTTTAACTTCCTCTTGATGCCCTTGTCTGAGATTATACTTATCCCCTCGTAAGTGTGGCATGGTCTCTTGTACCTTTCTCCTAGCCCTTGTTATGCTATCATGGTTAGGTAATACCCCACTAATATAAAGGTCTAATAAATCTTTAGCTGTCATACTGTTAAATACGAGACCCTTCTTTTGTACTACATCGTACCAAAGCAAAGCTGTGAGTAGCTTGTCTTCATCTCTGCACCTAGCATCTTTCTTTAGTAGGTCTTCGACCACTTGCATTAAGTTTGATATTTTATTCATGGTTTAATTGTTTTTCACGTTTTTAGTGTATTTCACTAAACTTTTCACCAAAGTTAATGGAAATGTCCATAGGTATGTGAAGTTTTAATTGTTTATTTACTTTTTCTATTCCGTCACGCAGCATCTTCTCTATCCCCTTTCGGTATCCTTTCTTTACTATCATTGCTAATTCGTCATGGTAGATTAATGACACGCAACCACTTACATCTGTTACATTCTTAGCCCATAGATGAGTAATAAAATCCCCAGTAGATTGTATGACAGCAGAGAGTCTATCCTTCTCACTCCTTAACTCATACCAAAACTTATTGTAGGGATTCTTTACCCAAGTCTTACCAAGACACTGCTTAGTTTCAAATCTACTTGCTACAGTCTTAGCTTCCTTATTAGCTACCCAATAAGCGTCAAGTAATTTCTTAGCCTCTGACTGACGTATATCTAATGTCTCGGACAGCTTCTTCTTTCCCACGCCATATTGTGCAGAGTAGTTTACTGTCTTCCCTTGATGCCTTTTCTTGTCTAGGTCGTGAAACCTATCACTGCCTACATCCTTATTCTTTTTCTTCTCCTTATAAAAGTCTACATCGTCTTGAGTCATAAGCCCCGCCAATACACATATCTCAAGATGGCTGTCGAAATCTTCTGTTAGTTGTGCCTTTACTTTATCGGGGTTAAGGGGGTAGATAAGGTCTAACTTAATCATATTCTCTAGGGAAGCAAGGTCAGAGTCTACTAACTCATAGCCTTCATCACAAGTCAACACCCCTCGAATCAACTCCCCATAAGGAACAGATGGCTTAGGCATATTAACTAACCTAGAATGGCGAGTACGAAGAGTAGAGGCTAACCCATGAATACCACAAGAGATATACCCTCCCTGCTGATCTCTTAAGAACCCCTTTAGAAGCCCTATCCTATGCTTAAGTACACCAAGGTCATCAAGACTCTTTACATCATCCCCTAGTTTAAGAACAGAAGGACAGAGAGACTTGTCAGCAAGGTAGTAGGTAGGTATCTTTCCGTTTACTCCCTCATTAAAGTTCTCAGGCTTCCACCCGATAGAGAATAGCCAATCTTTTATTTGAGCAGGGGAGTTAGGGTTTGGCTCATCGTAGTTATTAATTACTTCAATAGGTTCGCTGTGTTCAAAAACTAATCCCCTTTCTTCTGTTAGCTTCTTCCACTTCTCCCCTTGTGCTGACAGACCACCGTCTTTTTTGTGTGGGGTCTTAGGTGGCACTCGCTTAGATACAACACCAACAGTAGGCATTACTCTCTTTAAAGCGTCAGTCTTATCTTCTTTTAGCCCCTCAAGATATGCTAGGTTCTTTTCTGTAGTCTCTACATCTAGCGTGAAGGGGTTTTGTTCCTGTAACCTTACTGTGTACATCTTAAAGGAAAGATAACGCATTAGGGATGAGATAAGAGCCTCGTTATTGTCGTATAAGTCTGTCAGGTCTTGTTGCATTTTCTCCCATAGTAGTGTCTGAATCTTAACATCCTCCTCACAACGATGTTGATATTGTTGGGGAGTTAGGTTTTTCCAATCATCTATCTCAGGCTTTGGTACTCCAAACTCTTCTCCCCACCCCGCTAATCCATGTGAACTTCGAGAGGGGTACAAATACCAAGACAGAGCAAGGGTATCAATCACCCCGCACTCAACCTTTACGCCTAACAGCCTCTCTAGTACAGGTACATCATAGCAAACAAAGTTATGTCCGACAAGAGTAATGTCCTTACGGGCTACTAGCTTACGCATATCATCATAAGAGAAGGTAGTCTTTATCTCCCCACCCCAATTCATAGATAGGCAATGTATCTTAGTTACATATGATAATAAGTTATCTGCTTCTATGTCACAGGGTATGTAAATCATCCTTTTATCTCTAATTGTTGTTTAATTCTTTTCATCACCTTAAGTCTAAGGTTGCTGATAGCTACACTATCCATATCCACAACCTTACTAATCTCTTTTTGAGAATACCCCTCGTAAGACATTCTTACTATCGTCTTAGCCTTATGTGTCTTGTTTATGTCTACTGTCTTGCTTCTACCTCCGTTACCCCCACGCTTATAAATCATTATGTTATCTAAGGCTGTCATAAACTCCTTTACCTCTATCTCTTTATGGGCTGATGGTTCTACTGTTTGTGGGGGCATAACATCTGTTGTTACTCTTTTCCCCCTATCCTTACCAAGAACAGACATTCTTATGTTGTACATCATATACCTTATTGAGTGGTTCTCTTGGATACCCTTTAGGATTACATTGTGTACTATATCTTGGGGGGCTACTTGTGAGTCTTTAAACAGTAAACTCTTAGCGTACCTAACAAATATTTCATAATCATCCTCTGTTATCATATCTAGGTCTTGTAGCCATTATTATATCTGTCTGAGTGGATACCCAACTCTCACTTCTGTTTAGTTGCTTTGCTATCTTTCGTGGGGGAATCCCTCCCCAAAACTTAATAGCTATTTTTGTTCTTTCTGATAGCATAGTTTGTTTGCTTTTAAAAACCCCCGCCAAAAAGTAGCCTCTTCCAAGAGATTTATTCTAAGATTTAGCGGGGGTTTATTAGGTTATAACTTACTGATTATCAGAAGGGTAGGTCATCTGATTCTTCATCATCCTCTACACTTATAGGTGCAGCTATTACAGGCTCAGGTGCTTCTGTCCTCTCTTGCTTAGAGTTATCCCAAGCATCATTCTCCTCTTGAGCAGGTGTAGAAAAATACTGCTTAAGGTAAGGTTGAAGAACCTCCGCATCAAGTTGTACTACTGTATCTCTAATCTCTCCTTCGGGTAGAGGCTTTGCTTCAAAGCTAGGCTCAAAGTAAACTGTCCTCCCTTTCTTCTTCTCTTCGGGATTAATACCACAAGTAATTACAAACCCACCACTAATATTAATCTTAGCATCAATCCAAGGACTAAGTGCTGAACCTTTAATAGAAAGGTTTATAAGTTCTACTGCGCCACCCTTTTTAACAAGTGCTGCGTATATACTTTTAGTATACTTACCCCCACTTAGGTCACCTTTAATGGATTGATATAGTCCTTTAGCTAATAAGTCCCCCTTAAAGTTCTTTACTATTAAGATTTCTTGGGTGGTATTCTTCACCTCATTACTGTATACACCTGATGAAGCCTTCTCATCGTAACCTTTAATGGTCGCTAGTTCATCTAGTCCTACTATTTGAAACTTCGTAGGCATATCTACCTTTTCCTTCTTTTCTTTGTCGTAATAGTAAAACTTACCATCACCCCCACTCCACTCTACAAATTTAGTAGAAGGGTTCTTTTGTTTGTCATCGCTTGAAATACTCATAATTTACTTAATTTAATTATTTAATTTTTAATCTGTCTGCTAATGTAGTAATAATTTCAATATCTGCCTCATCTGCATCTTCTCCGTAGATAAGGTGATCCCCTATTACATTTACTTTTACTCCTAGTTGGTCTGCTATTGTAAGCAGCAGTCCCATCATAGTAGCTTCTCCGTCCTCTAGGAACTCAAAATCCCAGTCTTCGTTGTTGTCTAGTTCTTCATTCATTTTAATTTAGTTATAGTTATTGTAGACATCTGATGCAAAGTGTATATTCTCTATAAAATCCTCTTGCGATAGTGCGTTGTTATGATTTGGTAACTCCTCTTTTGGAAAAAGCTCTTCCCAATACTCAAAACATTCTAGTATGGTATTTGGTAAGTTTATCATACTCCCCAAGGTTGGGTCTTTACATATTTCCACCCAATACACAAATATTAAGTGTGAGGATGATAAGCTGTAATAATGTGCCTTTTCATCTAAGTACCCTATATATTTTAAATAATCTAACACATCTATTACGGGTAGCATATACAATCGGTACATATCCTTAACAGTTCTTTGAGGCTCTTCCCCCCCTAATAACTCTAACCTTTTCTTCTCGTACACTTTTACTACTGTCTGCTCTAAGGCATCGTTTAACTCCTTATCCTTTAAAGCTAATCTTATGTTAACTCCTGATGTAATCTTTTCTAATCTCTTAAATACTTTCTTTTTCATCGGTTTAATTTTTATTTATCCAGCAAACATACAAAGAAAGGATAGAGTGAACAAGCCTTTCATGTTATGTTAATGTTAAGGATTAGAATGGTGCGTTTTGGGGGGTGTTCCACCCTTGAGTCACAAGTCTTGACTTAGGTTGCTCTGTTTCTTGTGGTGGATTGTACATACCCTTACGCTTCCAATACTCTTTAATCGGGTCTACTCCATTACAGCTAAAACTACACAGGTCTTTGTTTGCTAGCAGCATTACAGGCTCATCCTTTGGTGTTGGGCATCCCCCTGTCTCTACCTCTTTGATCTTGTCTACATGAATCTCTGTAACGTACTTGTTACCATCTCCCTTTAAGTTTCTGTGGGCTATAATAAAATCATCTGCCTTGTTAGGTTTCATCTGTCCGAACTCTACGTCATGCTTAGTTGGAACTTCCATACCCCCATCACTATTTCTACCCCTTGCTGCGGTACTTGTTATGTGGTCGGTAATCCATACAGCAGAGTAGTTCTCCTTAAACGTCTGTAGTTGATTTAAAGAGCGTAAGTTAACTGTGTACTGATTCTCACCTATTGGCAGATCAAAGGCGTTATAAGGGTCTCCTATTACTACATCATACTCAAACCCCTCATCATATACTATCTCACACTTCATTAGCCAATCTTCTGCTGTGTGCATCCTCTTAGCTGTAAAGAACTTAAAGTTGTTTTGTATAAAATCTTTTGCTAACTTATGGTCGGTATCATTAAACAATTTGATACTCTTACCAATATAAAACTCCTTGATCTTCTTTCTTACGCTACCATCTCGGTTTTCCTTTGCATACATCAACACTTTCCAATCATGCTGCATAGCTGCAAGTACGGAGAAGTACCAAAACACAAAGGACTTCCCAACGTTATCTCTAGCGGCTAACCAAACAAGGGTATTCTTTTTAAACATCCAATGTTCATCTAACTTAGGCATACCTGTTATCATTCCCATTTCAAGCGAGCCATTTATAACAGCAGTTTCATAGTCATCCATCTCCTCATCACTAGCGAGGAAGTCATAGCTTCCATCACTCCTTCTCGTAAAGTCAAGGGACTTTTCTATTTCCTTTATCTCATGTAGTGGGGCGTTCATACCATAGGTCAAGCCGTCTTGAATTGTTTTCTGTGCTTGCTTAAAATCCTTTGGGTGTTTCTTTTTAATCTCTGTTTCTAAATGTTCTGTTGCCTCTTCCCTTGATACTGTTTTTGGCTTTATACCCCCACCTAATAGTGTTGAGGCTCTTAGTAGTGTCTCATGCTTCTCTCCATCCCTAGACCCCCTTATCATAGAGGCTGAGATGTCCATTAACCTCTTCTTTTTTCTATCCTTTAGGTTTTGTTTTTGTTTTTGATATTCTTCATCTGTTAAGGTCTTATCCCACACAAGACTCTTCTCATTCACCCATAAGTCAGAGTCATAACTCTCAAAGCATAGTCTGCCTATGTTCTTAGATGTAGTGTCTAACTCGGGGTAACGAGACAGAAAAGCATTGTAGTATAGAGGGTGATTAACAATATTCGGGGGGCATTTAACAAGAGCCTTACACCCCTTAGTAACCCCCGCCCAAACAGCATAGATATAAGTATCCTTTTGTAACCTTTGCTTAAGGACTTCTGTATCCCCCTCATCAAAATCAAGAACGAAAAATCCTGAGTGCTTAGTTATACACTCATCGTTCCTTAATGTATCCCTTGCGTGAGAATCTTTACCAACTTTGTCAGCCACTCCTGCATAGATAACAGAAGGTAATGCAATCTTAAGGTGATCATATTTCTCTTTCTCGGCATACCTCTTTCGTATCTCTTCAACTGCTTCTTTACTTTTTCCATTTTTAATTCTTTTTAATGCTTGATTTACTGTAATGTAATGTGCTTCAAGGGTTTCTTTCGCCCCGTTAAAAATCGTTACTGTGTTACTCATAATTTATTTAATTCTTTCATAGTTCCTCCGCTTCTACTGGGGGTTTCCATCGGTTCAAATTTTTGAATGTGTTATATATAATTGTTAGGCTTCATTGTTGAGCCAATCTATAATCCTACGCAAGAATATAATTTTATCACTTCTATAAGGTGTCATTGTCTTACCAAGTTTAGTGTTTGTTTCTTGCTTTAATTCACTTTTAGCCCAATTAAGCAAGTCAAGTCTGTTTTTTTGAAACAACGAAAGCCTAACATTGTATAAAATCAATAGCTTGTCTATTGCTTCATCCTTAGTTATATCATCTCTAATTAGGTCTGTTACTATATCAAATATTTTATCTTCCATATCGCTACTGTTTTTATACTTACCGTTAGAATAAAAGCTCTTGCACTTTTTGATAAACAAAGTCGCTATCTTCATTAAGTTTATCTAACTGCTCATCAGTCATTGGTTTGCCGTTATAGTCAGCACTTGATATGAACGCATCGCAAAAATCAGGGTAGTCGCTAGTGTCAATGTCATCTACTTCAATGTTGTCAATTAATTTATAGTCCATAATTTATTTAATTAAATACACGCATATTAGGCTCGGGTTTTACAAACTGAGCAGCTTTTAATCTCCTTTTATAGTCCTCTCTCTTACTCTCTACTATTGCTTTGTATTCTTTGTAAGGCTTTATCATTTCATTGTAGAAACTTTTTCTTTCCTTTAGTATTTTTATTTGTGCGGGGGGTTGATCGCTCTTTATCTTATTGGCTATATACCCCAACAATCTATCAATCTTTATATACTCATGTAGGATTTCCTCTCTAGGTATTCCTGTTCGTGCTTCTTGGTTTAATGTCTTTTGCTCACGAAGATAACTATTTCTGTATAGTTCTTCTAGTTCTTTTATTTCTTGTGTCATGTTTTCTCCTAGTTTAAATATGTTTGAGCTTTGCCGTTCATGCAGAGTATATATGTAGCACCTTCTTCGTAGTCGGGGTAGCCCCCCGCAATAATACTACTGTTCATTACCTCTAGCATCTTGCTTACTTGGTAGCTGTGTTCGATTGTTTTCATAGTTTCCTTAGTTTAAGTATCAAAATTAAAAATATTATTAGTATAGTAAGCATTCTTTCAGTTTAAAATTCCGTATTTATCAACAATATAAATAGTCCCATTGTATCTTGTAATACCCCTACTTTTTATGCTCTTTATATGAGATTCAATAGACCCTATATAATCTTCCTCTAACTGAGATATTGCATCGTCTAATGTTTTAAATATTTTCATAATAATTTTTTGATGGTAAGCAACATCACCTATTTGTTTATTGGTTTATACCACCAAAACCCCATAGCAGTTACGCTATGAGGTGATGTGGTTTTAACCGAAGATTATCTCTCCATAGAATACAGTTTGCAAGATGACATCAGCGGTACACGCATCGTCATTTTCGTTGATAGCATCTATTAGATGCTTTAAGGGCGTTTCTTGCACCTTGTTATGAACGTCTTTCAATGTTATTGACTTGTTATATTCACCATCACATTCATGGTCAGCTAGTTCCAATTCACCACCATCTCTTAGTATCTGCATTAAGATATCTTCGTAGCACGATGACTCTAGCTTAGATTTAGCCTTTTCGTAATCATAATCAGAATAATCTAATTCAAGACCATACCCACATATGTATTCTCCCCCATTGCAAAGGGAGATATAAAATAACTCTTCTGATTCGCGATTTGTTAGTATAACTTTCATAATACTTTTTTGTTTATTGGTTTGAGCGGAGCAAGGGGCTTTCACCCCTTGGTCTCGGCATTCTCGAGACAGTCCCTAGCACCTTTATATTTTTTCACCTTCTTCTGTAAATTCATATTCATTTGCCTCGCAAAGCTCTCGTAATCCTTCATCTGAATAAATGTACTCAGTGTCTTCATGCAATGCTCGCAATACACCATTGGTAGTAGTAATAGAATAAAAGTAAGCATCTTCATCTGCTTGCATACTTTTAATTAAGTCAGCATCCCAACATACTCCTGTTAGTGGACATTCATCAGCATTAAGTTCTTTAAGCGAATCCTCATCGTAGTTTTTGAATGTTATAAATTCTCCTCTATCAGGTGATTGACCGATTGAATAATCTAAGTCTCCACCAATTACTTTTTGTAATGCTTTCAGGCTATCTACTACTTCATGTACTGAACATTCATTCAAATCATATATATTATTTCTAATCCATTCAAAGCATTTATCTTGGTCAGGATGCTCGTCTATCGTATAAATTTTTGTTTCTATTGTTCTCATAATTTAATTGATGGTAAGCCATCACCTATTTGATTTTGATTTGATTTTTCTTTTAAAACTTTTTCAGCATATTAGTTGTTTACTTCTTGAATACTTTCTATTAATGAATAATACTTATCGTACAAATCATTAAATATGTCTTGCGCTTCATCACTATATGTGGTTATGCAAGCATCTTCATCTTCATATAGACCTTTCCTTGTTTCACCCCACACCAATTTAAGCTGCATATCTGCTAACTCACTAGCTAATTCTAGTATATTGACAGATACTACTTCAGTTGATTTTGCGTTGTTTACATCCATTGAATCAAATGCTTTTTCATAAGCATCATCATTTGAAGTAGTATTTTCTAAATCACTTTCTCTATATCCTAAAGCGGATTTAACTTTTATAGTTTTCATAATTGATTTGATGGTAAGACATCACCTATTTGTTTATTGGTTGTTGTGTATAATGCTACCAAGAGTTTACATTTCTAAGGTAGTTTTCGTTTTTACTTAACGCTTCACTACACGATTTTCTAATTTCAGCATCTTCAATAGTAAATGCCTTGTAAGTACCATAACTTGCTCCGTAGGTAGAGTATTGGAGAACACCCTTATTTTCTTTACAATATTGTTCAACTTCTTCCTTTCTGTCACCAAATAAACTTGGTGTAAAATTACTTCTACCCACTTGTCCGTATTTGTCGGTAGTAGTTTCTCTGTGCATTTGCACTAATGTATTTTTTATAAATTCTTTCATTTTAAATAAATTTATTCGTTTTTTCCAAAAGTTTCGTTTGTTTCGTTTTCTAATTCGTTCAGTGTATAATTTTTGTAGCCTTTAAAGCCTCCCATTAATAGCCCTTCAAATAAGTTAGGGTTACGTCTGAGCCTCCGCATCATGTTGAAGGCTAGTCTTAATTCAATTAGTTTTCGCATAGTTCAGTAGCTTTTTGACTCATATACGTTTTCTTTTGTGTTTCTGTGCCGCATTTCTGTGCAGTAGGCAATAGTATTTCCTTACCTTTTGCTGCATCGTATATTGCAATTTGTCCGCGCTCCATACCTTTTATAATTGCCGTTCGTTTGTCGGCTATTTGCTGACTGCAGTCAAGGTAGATTTCGCCTTTGTGCATCCAACCTCCAAGAAATACATTTTCAGTGTTGAGCAGTTCAGCGTTTTCGAGGATGTAATTTTTAAGATCGTCACCATTAAAGTCATTGATCTTATTTTCCGCCCCCGCAACGGATACAAAATAACCTTTTGTTGGGTTTAATTCTCCGTTGTTAATGTTAAGGCTTGCGCCCCCATTTGTAGTTACTGATTCGATAAAGTTTCTAATATTTCCCATTTGTTTGTTTGTTTTGATAAGGCGAAGATAACCCCCGCGTATTAAGTAAATATAAAGCTAATGTTAAGTTTAAGTTAAGTAAAATTTATCTGTTCCAAGCATCTTTTATGGTTACCCATATAATGGCTTGCAGTTCGTACCCTTTTAAGCCTAGTTTTTTGGCTAGTAGTGCAGTTATTTTTTCGATCCGTCTATATTGAACGTTTGTACACGATTCAGAACATTCTTGTATCCCCTCCTTTGGCTTAATAACGCAAGCTCTCAGATGCCACTTGTCTATCGTTATGTGATCTGAACTATTCAAGCCTACATTCATCGAAAATGCGTGAGTCTTTGGCGATTTCTCACTTATCAATTGACCATCTAATGCATTGAACGCTTTTAGTTTGTTGGCGTTATATGTGCATACCTTAATACTTTCGGGCAAAATGCCATTTTGAAATGCCTTTATGACTGCTTCAGCATCAACCTTGTTTCGCTCCCATTTGTTATTTGGGCTTAATGCGCTTATAACTGTTGCGGCAATATACTTATCAATATCGTATTTATCAGCTAAATAAGACGCAAAGTTCATTGCATCAACATACCAATTTTTGCCGTTTTTAATCTGTTCATCGCTTGCAAGTTCAAACCATCTTAATAAATTTGCTTGAATTACATTGTCTGAATGTTTGACTACTGAATTTTTCATCTTGTTATTTTCTTTTTTAGTTAATTAAAGCCCCCGCATAAAGTAACAAGGGCAAGAACTATTATTTGATTTCTATACAGCAAACATACAGCACTTTACATTAACTAAAAGTATTACCTATGTTACCAAATTGTTAAGGAATAAGAAGTCTAGTAAGTTAGTAGGGTAATAGAATAGATAATATATAAGTCTATCGGGTTAGTAGGGTATTCTAAAAGGCTAGTGTTTAAAGGGGTTTAGCTGTATTGGCTGTTATGTTTAGTTTATTGGGGTAAAGTTTATGGGGGTTTTATACGTCCTCTATCTATCCGTACAAAAGGATAAAAAGCAACCTTTTAATAGTATACTAGTCTATTAGTATAGTAGTATACTAGTGTACTATATAATTATATAACATATTGTAATGACAAAAGGAATTTATTTAAACAGGGCTAACGAAATATTGATAGCTGAGTACGCAAAACAAAAGGGCGTTAGTATAAGCAAAGCGATCAATCTACTTATTGAAACAAGTTTAGCCCCCGACAAAGTAACAAAGGACGAATCTAAGCCCCCAAAACAAGTTAAACAGATTAAGCAACCAAAGAAAAAAGAAACGCCAACAGAACGCCCTTTAAGTAGGTCTGAACTGTTTAGAAGTATCTCAAAGAATAGGGCATAAAAAAAGCCCCCAATTAAGGAGGCTAATTTGCTGTTATTGTTTTGTAGCTATTGCGGGGGTTAAATTTCGTGCAATTCGTTGCGCTTTGCTTTGTTATTATATACGATAATTGCCGCATCCCTTATAGATTCCAAACTATCCAAGTCTAATTTATTTAGACTTTTATGGCTATACTTTTGTAAAGTACTTACTACACTTCTACCATGTATGCGCTCGGCTAACATGATAATGTTTGATATAGTTGACTCTTTAAAGAATTGGTTTGTTGTTTCTGCGTTCATAGTTTCCTTTTATTTGATAATGTTAGCGAGAAAAATATTCTCTTTGTTGATTCGTTCAATGAATTGGCTTGCTTCTTTAGCTGTTCTAAAGCGTTCTAAGCTGTTCTTAGCGTGTCTTATTGAGTAAACATTGACAGCATATAACTTGACGTTCTTTGCGGGGGTTACAGCCCTCCTTTGTGGTTCAATACTGAATGATAAAGGGAAGGCGTACCCGCCCCCCTCATTTGTTAACCCTAACGTTGTTTTGAATTGTCTCATAGTTTCTTAAATTAAGATATTATTATAATGGTTTATTTGGAAATGTATTTACTTCTATTTCTGTATTTCCTTTTAGATTTTTTGTATTTATACATTTAACCCAATAAACAGATTTACTATCTGTAAATTTTCTTGTAGTACCACTAGCAATTACTTTCAAAGTATTAGACGCTTTGTAAATTCCAAATTCTAAAGAATCTATTTTAAAACAATGATTTGGGCTTGAATAAATTTCCATTCCTATTTCTAAATTTTTTGCTAAGATTTTCATATTTCCTTTGTTTTGATTTGACTGCATAACTACATAGAGTTTCTATAGTATGCAAATATATTTTACAATCAATTTAAACTTTGTAGTGTTCATAGGCATTACAGAGAATTAAGAATTGAAATCTTAACATTGCGGTAACATTAACTTAACGTAAACTTAACTTGCGAGATTCAATTATATTTATAGACCTGCACTCGGCATTTGATCCTATGACTCATTTTGTTACTCGGGTTAATTGGGGCGGATTGGCTTGGTAGGGGGTGCTTTGAGGTGTTGGTTTTTTTTTAAAAAGTTCTAATTTTTTTATACTGTATAATACCTACTCAGTATCTGCACACAAACAAAAAAAAAATTTTTTCTTTTTCTCTCTTTATGTGTTATTAGAGGGGATTATCTCTCTCTCTATGCAGTCTTCTTCGTGGAGTAGGATATCTATTAGGGTATTGTTTAGTTCTTTGTTACAGTGTTTACATTTCATGGCAGTTTTAGTTTTGTTGTTCTTTGCGGGGGTGTTGGTCTCTTAATGTCAGGGTTGTTTTCGTACACAGAGTCATTATAAGGCTTTTCAAAATAAGTTTTATTTTCCTCATCCCACTCCAAGTCACAGTAATGTTCTACCTCATCTAACAGCGTCCCATCTTCTTTATATGGATGCATAAGGTCTTGTAGTGCTGTCCACTCATCTCTATCTCCCCACTCACCAAAAGAATCTATCCCTTGAGTTATTCTTCCATTGGATGATGAAAGATATATAGTTGTGTAGTCTGATGAATTGTTGTGGTCAGCGTACATTGTAACTTCTTCTGTAGAGCCATATATACCCTCTAAGGTTACTCTTGTTTTTACTCTAATGTGACTCATAGTTACAGTTTATATTGTTCTCCACAAAACAAAGATACCCAAATATCCGACCCGTTGGTAAAAAAAGAGTGTATTTTGCTGTTTTTGTGGGGGTCTTTTAGTTTGTACTTCTTTCCACCTACTCTTACTGAAAGGATTTCGTCAGGTTTCTTCTCTTTTGGCTTTTCTGCGGGGGGACAAGCTCTATTTTCATGGTATCTTAGGCACTTTTCAGTAGAAACGTACATATAGTCAGTGGTATGTGCATCTTTTACACTATCCACGTTATCTAGGACGGTCTTGAAGAACCCTTCATACTTATCTGATGGTTTATTACCGCTACCCCAAATAGCATTTTCAATTCTTTCGCATTCCTCTCTCCAACTCTCGTTAAATTCTTTAAGTGCCTCTAAATACCAATTAGACTCTTCCACCCAATCCTCATTATTCTCTATATCCTTAGCTATTCTAATAGTGTAACCGTAGCTTCCCTCTTTCTTTAGGTTGTAGTTTCCATCTGCCCTCTGTTCTGCTGTGAAGTCAGGGTAGTTTCTGTTTATGTATTTTCTCATCATATTTATTAAGTGTATGTCACATTAGTAAAATCTAATTCTTCTATCTCTTTGACTTTATTTTCGTACCACAATGCTTTTTTAATGTCTTCTAAGGCGTTATCGCCCTTTTTACCTGCTCTCATACGGTACTTGAATGAGTTAAGCTCGCAGAAGGCTTTAAAATGCGCCATGCCATAAACATCTATCATCATTTCCCACACTTCTTTTCCTCTTATCTTGTAGTGATCGGGGTTTACGTTGTCTTTCATATCTATCTATTTTTATAATTTACATAACTTACAATAATAAATGCCACAAACATTCCTGTAAAGAATAGCGTAAAAAAGCTAAAGTCTTCTCTGCTGTACTCTGTTAGGGGTATTGATATAGAAAACACCAACAATGTTGCAAATACAAATGCTGACTGTGGGTTTCTAAATATAAACTTAAAGTAATTTTTCATAGTTTCTTTTAATTATTGTCATTTAATCCTTCACTAAATCCTCTTGCGTATCCTCCCTCGTAAGTATTCTCTTCATTTACTGTTGGTACTGGGCATATTGGGGGGATTGGTGCTATGCAGTTAGGCTCTTGATAACAATACCCCGCAGCGTATCCCATGTCAAATCCATCGCAGTACGAACCGCTTTGTTCCCCCGCATTAACAAAAAAGCTAAGAAGTAAAGCTAATACTGATATAGCTAATAGCCTAATTAAAAATGTTGCTGTTTCTTTATCTTTCATATCAGTTTGAATTTGTTGTTTATTGATAGAGTTAAGTACCACCCCCTATTAGTCACTGTTCTTTTTACTGCTGTACCCTTATTCCAAATGCTAAACAGACCTTCTTCATCCTTTGCGTCAATAAGTGTTCTTGTCTTGCTGTTATACTTGGGGCAGTAGTGGGTTACTTCTACTTTCTTTTTTAGTTTCATAGTACAATAGTAATAATTAATCTGTTACAGTCAATGTTAAATTTATGTTAAGTGGTTTCTTTATACAGTTTTAATTCTTGTGGTTTATGCGGGGGATTCTAATGCGAGCCTTATTTTTGCTGCGGTTTTAAATTGCGCAGCTTTACTGTACTCTCCACTAAACTCGTCTGACGCTATCCACTTTAAATAATTTAAGGGTACTTCTGTTACCTTTTTATCCTTATACTTACCAAAAGGTATTATATAAGTGTTTATGTTCTGTACCTCTTTTCTTAATTTCGGTTTGTATTCAACCTCAACATCGGGTCTACTAAAAACAGTAAGTATTTTTTTACCCGATCTCATACACCAACCATTAGCATCTGTTGACAGTTCAAATCTTATACCCTCTAATTTACCAAACCTAAAGTAATTACTTGAAAGGTCAATAATTTTTGCGTCTTTTTTATCGGGGTGTGTCCTTACCAATCTACCTAAGTGTTGGTAGTATATTCCTATACTGCTTGTTGGTCTTGCGTGAACACATCCATCTAACTTAGGAAAATCAAACCCAGTACCTAAAACATTTACATTAATAGCAATTTTTATTTTACCGCTTTTAAAGCTATTAATTGCCCTTTCTCTGTCTTTACTTGGCATATCTCCATATATTACAGTACTATATGATTTCATCTTTCTCTGTAACTCTTTTGCCTCGTCAACTAATGAAACAAAGCAAAGTATGTGGTTTCTTCCCTCTTCTATCAGTTGGTCACAAGAATCTTTTATTTTGTCGTTCATCTCGTTAGCTTGGTAGTATTTTCTGACAGACTCCTCTAAGAACTCACTACCACTAGAGTTCAACTTAAGTTGTTTTGTGTCTGTTTTTATCGGCTCGTATTCTAGCTTAGTCCAATATCCGTCATTACACAAGTCTTCTATTTGAGTAACGTGAAGTATCTTTTGATAAATTGACTTCTTTGTTCTATTTAACATTCTTAACTCAGAACCAAACATTCCATTAGCTAATAATACAGGAGTAGCTGTTAATCCTATTATCTTTTCAACCCCCGCCTTTTTACAAAAAGTGTCTAAGGTTTGTCCCACTGAACTGCCATAATGCGCTTCATCTACAATTACCAACTTAATATTTTTCTTTCTTATTAAAGGGTGGTGTTTGGCTATTGACCTCGGTGTAGCAAATGTCACATGACCCAACTCTTTTATACCCATAGACGCTGAATATATTGACGCCTCTAATCCGTAAGATTTATACTTTTCATAATTCTGTATCAGCAACTCTTTTGACGGCTGTATAACCAAAACAGGTTGGTTTATTTCTTTAGCTATATTTGCAATAACTAAAGACTTTCCTGCGCCTGTTGGGAGTACTAACAAAGAAGCCCTACCTGATTTATCTTTTATAAATCCTAAAGCGTCATTAACAGCGTTTGTTTGATAGTCTCTTAGTTTAAACATATTGATATTCAATTTCTTATACGAATATAAGAAAAAATATCACACAATGCGTTTTTTATTAAAATTTATTTATATCTTTGCATTTAGATTGCTCATATAAAACTTGCAGTCTAATAAAATACATCGTATGGGAGCAGCTTGAAAAAGTGCCATACCCCCGCTTAGAATAAGGGAGCCTAATCGCAACAGATAACGTTGGCGTAAGTAGGGGTTATTTTAAATGTTTTTCCTCTTAAGTACAAATACTGTGCAATAAAAGTCAGTGGAGTTATTATCTTCTACTTGTACTAATAAAACTACTGTATGCTTGGATTAGGATTTTTTCCAGTACAGGGCTGAAAAAGGATACCTCACATTCACTCCCAATTTTGAGAATGAGTAAAGTTATTTGATTTCACCTCTACCTCCCGAAAGGGGGGTAGGGGGGATTTCTTTTAGGCATCTAAGTTTCCTACATCACAACCCATTTTGAGGAGTGAGTTATTAACAACAGTCACTTATCTACTGTAACTTACTTAGTAGTTACTCAACTAATTCACAACAAAAACAAAATAAATTACACTGTTTGTTATTTGTAACAGATATTTACTATATTTGCTGTATGAAACAAAAAATTAAATTTTTATTTAAATACATCGCTGATTTTAGGCTTAGGGCTATAGAAAAAAAAACAGCAAAGTTTTTTTATAAAATTAGAAATGGAGAGAAGCTATGATTAAAAAGAGTTTTACTTCTAGGGGGTACAGTTATCACCTATTAGATCACATTCAATTTGGAGATAAGTATTTTGATAAGTCAGAGACTTTCTCTTCTGAGTATTTAATTGAATGTTTAAATGCGGGTGTTGTACTTAGGGTAAGAGAAGAAGACAACTTTTACTTCTACATATCCCCAACAGCAACAGTAGATGAGCTAGAAGAGGAAGTAAGACTACACCTAACAGAGGACTTCCCCGAAGAAACTATAAACCCTAAAATAATAGAACTAATTAAAGAAGAGAAGTACAGCTCTGTAAAAGAGATAATAGATGACAGCGAATACGCTACACTTTATACATCCTACTTAGTTACGGAGAACCTGTGGATACTTCATTCAAAAAAACACCTAAAAACTAATTTAATATGATAGAAGTAATAATGCTCAAATGCCATAAATGTGAAGAAGGGGAAGTAGAACTAAGAAAGTGGCACTTAGATAGGGCATTAAAATCTCAGGTATACCTTGTGGCAAATAAACCTAAGTACAGCAAGACAGCTTTTGAAAAGAAGTACGCCCGAACAGAAAGATGGATACGAGAGATTGACCCTGAGTTTTACAAAGAAGTAAAGATAGCTTAATTCTCTGTTGGGGTCTTACCACTGGCTAAGATTTTATACCCCTCAACAATCAACTTAAGAGATTCTATCTCCTCCTGCAAGGCAATACAGTTACCAAACATATAAGCACTCTCTAACTCAAGATCAGAGACATAATCAATCACATCAGGGTCAACAGTATATTCCTCAAAAGACTCGTTTCCCTCTTCGTCAAGGTAGGTGATTTTTAGCTTTTCCATATTAATTACAAAATTACATAAAATATTCCTTGCGTAGGTAAGATATAAGTTGTAGATTTGCAATATAAAGATAATCAATAAAGTATGCAAGCAAAGCCATTAAGTGATTTTTTAGAGGATGAGGTCTTCCCCGCAAAAGATTGGAAGGTTACTATCTGTAACATCATTAACACCTACAGACAAGAGTTTAGTATAGAGGCTGTAGAACAGACCTTTGCTTTTCCCGAAGTTGTAGTAGGAGATGATTGGGAGCTATTCTCAACTATCCATGATGAAGAGACAGATACGGTACTATATTGTATAAGAGATGAAGCAGATCAGTTTGAATCCACAGTACTCCCCGCACCAAAAACAATCTCAGACTTTATTGAGGACTGTTACAGAGTGTGGAAAAAGGATTTAGTCTTTGACAACAATCTTATTAAAAGAAACTTTACGTTTAAATAAAGAGATGGAAACAATATACGCAATACGAGTAGACCACGTTGGGGGGTACGTTTCAAGATATAAAATCGAGCAGACAATAAACGGATGCAGGATTATTGAGATACGGAGAAATAAATACCACGAGGCTAAGTTCAAAGAGAAAGCATTTCTTATCGTTGCAGAAGATGAAGACGGAACACCGTTTGAGTTTAAGAGCTTTGAAGGGGATTTCTCAGGGGTAGAGGTAACAAACAAGAAGCCTAACTCAGATGAGAAAGAAATGGAATTAATGTTAAAAATGGCAGGGTATTATGAGTAAAATTAAATGTGTAAATCGGTGGTTAGTTCTTAAACCTAACTCCCCCGAAAAAATAACAAAGGGTGGTATTATTGTACCCGATGATGAAGTAGAAAGAAACGATAGGGGAGTCATTGTAGAAATAGCCGAAGCATGGTCAAACAGTGAAGGGGAAACACAACCTACGCTGATGTCTGTCGGAGAAGAGGTTTTCTACAATAAGGACAGGGGAACAGAGATCATAGAAAAAGACATCCTTAACGAGTATGGAATCAAAGAGGGAGAAGAGTTAATCTACCTCATGTACGATGACCTTTACTTTGTTACAAAGTCAAACAAAGAAGGAGATAGAAAAAGAAAACAATACGCAAAACAACATGGAATATAAAAAACCAAAATCAAACGTAATGGGAAATAAAGAATTAGAGTTACAAGAGAGACTAGCCACAATGGCTAAGATTCAAGAGGGAAAGAGGTACGCATCGAACATCGTGGTCACTTTAGTAGGGCAAGGAAAGATGGACGTAGACACCACAGATAAAATGATTACAGAGGCTATAAAGTGGGAAGAGTACTTTTGGTCTGACCTTAATCAGAAAAAAAGTAAAGTTATAAGTTAAAAAATATTTGTACCTTTGTACCGAAATTTCAAAGTAACACAACAACACAAAACAAAAAAATGAAAAACATTTTTCTTTCAGCAGCTTTAGTCACTCTATGCGCATTCGGTGGCTACGCACAAAAAATAGTTTCACTTATAACATTAGGAGGAACTGACACAACAGTAGCAGTCTACGAAGGTCTTATTTGGAAAGTGCAGGATCAAATAGGAGGCGGATCATCTACTGTAAGCTATGTAAAAGCCAATGGTGATTTAGCTAGTATTACATCAAACACTAACGAGTTCGGGCTAGTAACGCTTACTGCCAGACTATTCACACCAGCAGGGTTAGGGTACACGATTAACGCGGATAGAGTGAAAGAGGCTTATCGCTTGACAGACTCATCTTGCCTTATTAAGTACAAAAAGGGAGATGGTAGTATTATAAATATAAATATTAATTCACTTTCATTGGCTCAATTCAACGCAGCACTTAACGCACTTTAATATTAGTTTTCATAGTTTATAGGTTTAGCCCCATCCGTAAAAAGATGGGGTTTTTTATTATTTGTATCTTTGCCATAATTAAGTTAATTAGAGTAAATGATTCCAGTAAAGCATTACCACATAGAGGTGGACGTAGACTCCTTTTATAAAACAGACGGAGGCTTATACCTTGATAGAATAGGAGAACAGCACGACCTAGTCCCCAAGCACGGAAAAATTCTTAAAACCCCAATAGCTGCAAAGTTTAGGGAAGGTGACTTAGCCTACTTTATGCACTTTGAGGCTAAACGTATTTACAAGAAGGACGGCAAGAACTACATAGATCTCCCCGAAAGCTCAATTATAGCTATACAAAGAGGTGACGAGTGGTTAAGTGGGGTAATGATACCCGCAGATAAAATCCCCGCAAAAAAGAAAACAGACTCCCTAATCATAACAGACTTATCTCAAAAGGAGGAGTACGAAACACACAAGTTTATAGTAGACGGAGAAGTAGTATGGACATATACAAACAGCCCTTATCAGTTTGACTACATAGATAAAGTATTTCTTAGACCTAACTTTATCGTCTATAACGAATCTAAAGGGGTGTCAATGGATAATTTTGTCATCCTTGAGGTCTTAGACGAAGGAGAGGAATATAGCGCAGTAAATGGAATATATAGAACTAAAAGAGAAGTAACCCAAAGAGGTCGGGCAAGAGTGGCTAGACCAAACAAGTACGGACTTGAGGGAGAAGTTGTGTTTCTTAAATCCACCAACAACAAATTACCATTTGATAATTTAGCCGCAGTAAGATTTCAATACATATTAGGATGTTACGAGAAAAGCTAAAAGGAAAAAAGGAGAAGGACTACATAGATATTATAGAGTATCTGTTAGCAGACAATATATCAAACAGAGCTATCAAAGCACTTGAGAAGCAAGCTGAGGATATTATAACCTATTTAGAGGGTAATAACTTAGTTGAGAACTTAGAGGACGCTAAAGACAAGACTTTTGATAGGGGTAAGATGTTTTTAAAAGACCTCCCCGAAATTGTAAAGAGAATACAAGACTTAAAGACTAACGGACTTAACCTAGATGATAAAACATCACTAAAGGAGAAAGCTGCTGTTGGCAGTATTATGAACTTTATACATCGTGAAGACTAGGAGTTACAGAGATAGAGAGCAGTGTCAGGAGATGTATGACTCCTTTACACCTGAGTCGGTAATAAACGGCTTAGATATAGACTGCATCCCTGCCCCACCAAAAGCTACAAAAATAGCTAACTACGGACTCCCAAAAAAAGAGAGGAAGTTCAGACCTATTAAGTTCCCTGAGTTAATGTATGACGAAGATAGCTGTATAGGATTTAAGCACCTTGACGAAAAGGAAAGTGATGAGTTTCTGTATGAGCTATACAAATATAGAACAGAGGGGTATTGGTTTTACAACGGAGATGTATTAGAGTACATAACAGGAGACCATTGGTACTACCTAAACTTTATAAAGATTGACGTACTTACTGAGGATAAAAGGGGAATAAAGAAGAAAGTAAAAGCACTTCCAAACTTTGTTGACTCGGACAGAAACTTCTACCTTTTTTGGAGACAAGCAGAGTTACATGACTTCTGTTTTGGAATGATGTTTATATCAGGAAGAAGATCAGGAAAATCGTCAAAGGCACTGTCAATCATGCTTAACGCTGTTACACTCACCCCCGAAGCGTGTGTGGGTATGCAAGCACAAACCTCTACAATCGCTAAGTCACTTTTCAAAAGATTAGTGAGAATGTGGAGAGAATTACCAAAGCACCCATTCATTTACCCCGAACACTCAGGAGACAGTAATCCGTCAAACGTATTAAGGTTTGAGCAAAGTGCTAAGAGAAGTTCAAAGACGCAGACGTACACCGAAAAGGATGTACTTAACTCTTGGATAGACCACCGCAGCACAACAGAACACGCCTATGACTCAGAGGGTATGTTTAGAATGTTTGTGGATGAGGCATCTAAGATTGAGGGATGTGACATTAACGAACTCTACAACGTAAACAGAGAGACAATGGCTGATGGTGCTACCGCTTGGGGTAAGATGATTATGACATCTACTGCGGAGAACATCGGAGGAAAAACACTTATCCCTTTTCAAAGAATGTTTGAAAGGAGTGACGTAACAAAAAGAAACTCACTTGGTCAAACAGGCTCAGGTCTGTGGGGCTATTTTCAAGGGGCAGATTGGGGATATAGGTTTGACCCCAAGGATATAAAAGGTGCAAAGATAGATGAGTCACTACTTCAATCCACAATAGATGAATGGGGCTACTCGAACAGAGAAGCGGCAAGAACAGTAATACTTAAACAAAGAGAGCTTCTTTCGGGAAACGATCTTATACAGTTCATTCGTAAATACCCCTTAGAGATTAGTGAAGCCTTTGCAGTGGAAAGAGGTGTAAGCCCCTTTAACTTACAGAACCTCAACGACCAAATAAAGTACAACCTAGACTCAGACACCAAACCACGAAGAGGGAACTTTGAATGGATAGGCTCAGAAAAGAACCACGTTGAGTTTTACCCACACCCCGAAGGAAGATGGGAAGTATCTTGGATGCCCCCCGAAGATTATAGAAACTGTTTTAAAAGAGATTTTGACGGACTTGTACCAATACACAAAGAGTGTTACACTGGTATTGACCCCTACGAAGCAGATAGCACAGTAGAAAAAGGTTCAGACGCAGCGGGGACGACTTGGTGCAACGTAGGGCAGTTCTTTTCTAGACCAACTAAGGTGTGTAGGTATGTTTACAGACCTAAGACAGCAGAGCAGATGTTTGACGATCTATTAAAGCAGTGTGTGTTCTATTCCTCTATGGCTCTTATAGAGAACAACGCAGGTAGGGGTATGATTCGTCAATGGAAAAATTGGGGATATAAAGGAATTATACTCCCTGACCCACTTAGACCAAAAGACAGAAAGGAGGGAGTCAACACCCGCCCCGAAGACACAAGACAGACAATGATAAATAAACTTCGTACCTATATAGAACAGAGTGTAGGTATGATAGACAAAGAAAAATTAGAGTTTGGTATCTGTGATTTTAACGAAGGCCTAAAAGAGTGGAGGGGATTTGAGGCAGATAATTGGACACCTTACGATGAGGCTGTAGCAGATATGTTAGCATTACACGCCATACCAAGAGTTCTTTATAAGTCTAAGAAGATAGGTCTAGATGATTTAGTTCGTAGGTATGACAATACAGGGAGAACTTCTAAACTAATATAAACTTTTCTCGTATCATAAGAATCAATCGGTCTTTTTGAAGATTAATTATGTATTAAATTAATGTTATTTTTTCTTTGTAACTTTGCAGAGAAAATCTGACAATAAATAATGCAGAAAAAGAAGTCCAACTTCCCACCTTACCCATCTGACAACGTTAGTCAATCCGACAAAAAGGGTCTTCAGTGGAACTCTGAATGGATTAAAGCAGTATATTTTGAGTCTTCAAGAGATATTGTTGGAAACTATGACGACAATAGAAGAAAGTTTGTAAACCTTAGAAAGTATGCTGCGGGAAAGCAGGATATAGATAAGTACAAACCACAACTCTCACTTGATGGAAACACATCACAGCTAAACCTTAATTGGAATGTTTCTACCCCTGCCCCCGCAATAATTGATTCATTGGTTGGGAGATTAGAGAACCAAGGGTTAAAGCTAAAAATAAAAAGCATATCTCCATTAGCAAGTACAGAATACGATAAAGAATACAGAAGACTAAAGGCTCAAGCACTTCTTATACAAAAAGAAGCTGAGTTAAATAAGTTAGGAGTAGATATATCCTCTAAGGTAAACAAAGAGGAAGCCTCCCAACTAAAAGGTGACAGAGAAATAGAACTTCACCTTAAACTAAACTTTAAAGATAGTTACTCAGAAGCAATGCAAAAAGCATTAGACTTCGTAATGGAGAGTAACCGCTTCCCCGAAATAAGAAGAAAGGTAATTAGAGATGCTGCGGTATGTAACAGACTTATACTACATCTAGCATTTGATAACGAGTACGATATAAAGATGAGGGTTGCAGACCTTGTAAACTTTATATCAGATTACACAGACTACGATGATTTTAGAAACTGTAAGTGGATGGGGGAGTATGAGTACATCACCCTTGACGAGATTGCAGAGAACTCAAATTTCACAGAAAAGGAACTAGCTAAGATAGCACAATCAGCCGCCACCCGCTATGGAAACAGTGGATGGGATACAGGTTGGGACTTACAATATTACAACACACTTACAACAAACTCTTACCGACCTTACGGAAGATTTAAGATAAAGGTACTTAACGCTGAGTACAGGTCACAAGACAAGTATCAGTACGAAGAAGTAAAAGAGAAAGGTGGGGGAGTATTTTATCGTAGGGTAGACCTAAAAGATAAAAACGGAAGCCCTAAGAAGATAAAGGACAAGAAGAACGAGGTTGTAGAAAAGAAGATTAACAACATCTACAAGGCAAAGTTAATCATCGGTACAGACCTTATTTACGACTACGGGATAAAAGAAAACCAACAAAGAGAAAAACTAAAAGGTTTTCAACAATCAACAGACACATCTTTCAGTTGGGTTGCTTTCAGTGCAGATATGTACGATATGCAGAACACATCTATTATGGAGAGACTTATTCCATTGGTAGATCAACTTTGCATTACAAGACTACAAGCACAAAGAGCTATTGCAAACATGACTCCACAAGGAGTAGCAGTAGACGTAGCAGCCGCAGCAGCAGTTTCAAACGCACTTGGGGAGGAGCAAATAACCCCAAGAGTATTACACGACATTTATAAGGCAACGGGAACTTACTACTATTCATCAGTAAGAGAAGATGGAGAACCAATCTCCCCCACAGGAAATCACATTCCAATTAGAGACCTTCCACCACCCGACCTAAGTCTATTGATGCAACTAGAGAACAGAGCAGCATCTATTATACAAGACATGAGTTTAGTATCGGGAATACCTATCTCAACAGTAGGCGCACCTGACGTAAAGGCTTTAGTAGGAAACGAGAAGATAGCAGCACAAAACAGAAACGACACTACAAGAGTTTTAGATGACTCATACAGAAATGTAGTTTCAAGAGCTTGTTCTCAGATTGTACTTATGGTACAAGACTCTATTGAATATGGAGGAAAGTTAGATGACTACGAAATGGCTATTGGAAAAGGCTCAACTGAAACACTAAAGTTTGCAAACGATCTTTCGGCTATGCAGTTTGGTCAGTTCATAGAAGTAGCACCTGATATAGTAGAGCAAGCATTCTTTGAATCCACACTTCAAAGTGCTATTGCTGCGGGAGTAATTAAAGTATCAGACATATATGTGTTAAGAGACCTTGCAAAAGAAGATATTAAATCTGCTGCTAGGTATATGCAACTTTGGGAAGATAAGTACGCAGAGGAAAAAGCGGCTATGGCTCAACAAGCACCAATCGCTCAAGCACAAGCCCAACAACAATTAGCACAAGTACAGCTTCAAATGCAAAAGGAAAAAGAGATGTTCCTCTTTAACCTTGAAATGCGTAAGATGAAAGCTAAGTATATGTTAGAGGGACAGCAATCAGCACAAGACCACAAAGAGAAAATAAACGAGATTCTTGTAGAGGGTGACCTTAAGATAGAGCAGATAGAAACGGCTATGGATGGGGCAGGAAGAGAAGAAGGTGGAGGAAAATCAAAAGAAAATTACGAGAAACTTGGGATGCCAAAAGCTAGTGGAGTTCGCTTACCGTCAGTTAACGTAAGTACCAAGCCAAATATATAAAATATATTCTTTGTAACTTTGCAAATATAAAATTAATATTAACATAACGTTAAGAAATTATAATCAAATAGAGAATTATCATGGATGAAGAAGAAAAAATGTTCGCAGAATTAGCAGCCGCAAAACAACGACAAGCTGAAGGTGGAGGGCAAAAAGAGGAAGTAACAACAAATGAAGAGCAGTCTACTGAGGAAGGAGTTGCTGTTGAGCAATCACAAACAGAAGAAGCGGAAAAGGTAGAGACTCTCGCACAAGAAGAAATTAAAGAAGCTGAGGAGGTAAAGGAACAAGTAGAGCCTTTTAATTTTTTAAGTTACTATAAAGAGAATAAAGAAAATATAGAATTAGCAACGCGAGATTTAGACAGCGTAGATGTTAATGATGTAGATACAGTAGCCACTCTTTTGATTGACGGTCTTAAAGGACAAGGTTATTCAGAAAATGAAGCTATAACACTTTTAGAGGAGAAATATCCTATTCAGTTCAGCGATGAAGACGTTGATGAGGACGATGAGGACACTGTAAAATTGTTAAACAGGGAGTTCATTAAGATGAAGTCTGAGGGTAAGAAATATCTCTCCGAATTAAAGGAGAAACAATCTCAGATTAAATTGGAAGTTCCTGCTGGTGGAAATGTACCAACCTCAAAAGATTCGGTTATTGAGGAGTATGTTAGTCAACAGAAACAAGCGTTTGAAGCCCAACAAAAAGAAATTGTTAATGCAAGAACGCAATTAGCCAACGAAGTAGTGAGTGAACTTAAGACCTTAAGTTTTGATCTAGGAGGTGGCAATGTAGTTGAATACGAACCAAGTGCGGAAGATAAAGAGATGTTGCAAAAGGCAGTGTCAGACCTTCCAAACTACTTCTCAAACAACTATGTAAAAGAAGATGGCTCTGCCGATAAGGAGGGACTGATTCAAGACCTAATAGCTGGTCGTAGAGTGAAAGAACTAATGAAAATTGCATTAGGTCACGGAAACGGTCAGGGACGAGGCAAGGTAATTAAACAGGATTTTAAAAACAACACAATGAGTCCGAATAAATCTTCTAGCCGAGAAAGGGACGTTACGGGAGGCAATAAAATAGATAAGCTGACCCAAGCGTACAAGGATGGAAAAATAGATTTATCTCAGGCTTGGTAATAATAAAAAATAAAACATGGCAACACCAAGTTCATATTCACTTCCACAATTAAACGCAAATGCGTTAACGTCAAGTGAACTTTTAGCAATTTACGAGAACGCAGCAGAAGATGTAAGATCAGAAGTAACTAAGCGTTTTGGTCGTAATCAATTAGGTCTACAAGAGTTATTCTCTCAAATGGGAATGACTAAGCAAGTAGCAACAGGTAACGTATATTCTCACTTCGAGGAGGATTACAGAGATGAGATTATTCGCGTAACAGCATCTTATACGTCCCTTGCTGCAACTGCAACTTTCACTGTAGACTCTAACTACAACTACAGCTACCCTCCAGCGGGTCAAACTATCTACACAAGTTCTACTACTAGCTACGCAGCTACACCAAGAGTTGGAGATGTATTAGAATTAGGTTCTAGTGCTATTCATGTAATTGTAACAGCAGTATCAGAAGGAGCTACTTCTACTTTTGATGTAGAGACAATGCAAACAGGCGATGTTATTCCAGCAGGTTTAGCAACAGAAGAAATCTTCACTATTGGTCGTGCAGAAGCAGAAGGTGGATCAACTCCTGAGAATCGTGAGATTCGTGACATCAAGTACGAAAACAAACTTCACACTATCGCAGAAGGTTACAAGTCTACAGGAACAGCAATGTTACAAGAAGCCTTAGTAGAGTCTGACGGAAGTGCTAAGTACTACTACAGAGGTATCTTGAACACTCGTTTCCGCTTTGAGGATACTTGTGACGCAATCATCTTCACAGGTAAGAAAATCACTTCTACAAGTGCTACTTACTCAGGTACAAACACTACAGAAGGTTTGATTCCTTTCATCCGTAACTACGGAAATGAGGAAGGCTATACAGCAGGTTCATGGTCACTTCAAGATTTGGAGAACATGAGTTTGGCTATTGGCACTAACCTTGGTGCTGCTGAGAACATGATGGTTACTTCTCAACCTTTACAGATTGAGGTTGACAACATCCTTAGAACATCAGAAGGTTTGAAAGCAGGTGGAGTAAGCTACGACAAGATGGCTGACTTCGGTTTCAACGCTGTAACTTATGGTGGTGTACATTACTACTTTAAGACACTTCGCGCTTTCTCTAACAAGAAGAACTTTGGTTCTGCTAACTCTCAGTACAAGAACATGGGTCTTGTTATTCCAATGACAGATGTTACAGCATTTGATCTTGGAGGTGAGAAAATCAGCACACCTGCTTGTGTTCTTCGTTACGGAAACGTTGACGGTGAGGATATGGGTTACAAAGAGTGGATTACAGGAGGTGCAGGACGAGCTGCTACTGACCGTACTGACACTGAGGTTATCAACATGAGAAAGAGAGTTGGATTTGAAGCGTTTGCTCCAAACAGATTCGGAATCTTTGTTGGTTCATAGTAAGTAAACAATAGGAATAGGGCGGGGAACAATAAACCCCCGCCCATTCTTAAAAAACATTAAAATAGATTAAATTAAAGTTAAAATGGAGACAGTAATAAAACAAGACACAGTAGAGTTTTTTCTAAGTAAAGCAAACGAAAGAGGAACACTCAAAAAAGTAATTGATGACGAAAGAATGGTAACAGTACCTTATAATGCAGGATTAAGATTTCCTTCCTTTTGCATGGTAGTGGATGACCGCCTTAACTCCCCAACAAAGGGAAGAGAGGTAATGATTCGTTATTCAGCGTCAGAAGCATCAATTTGGGTAGACGAGCAGTACGAAAAATGGGATTTACAGCAATACAAACTAGGTAACATTAAGTGTACACCTATTTATTTTATTGACGGTAGACTTCGAGTAGATGCACACGATGAAACCCAACTAGATTTTCTTAGAAAATGTAGATTCAACAAGAAGAACTCACAGAAGTACAACTACAACAACAAGACCTTCTTTGAGTTTAATGCAGAAGAGTCAGCAGAGAACTACATTGCAAACACAGAAAAAGAGTTTAAGTTAGAGAAGCAAGCAAGAGAGATGGACTTTGACAAGGCTTTAGCAACAGTTAGAGTATCAGGAGAAGTAAAACATCAAAACGAGCTTTTACAACTTTCACCAAAAGAAATACGATGGTATTTAATTAGACTATCTAAAAGAGATTCAAATTTATTTGAGTCTACTATTGAAGATAACTACTTACATCAAAAATATGATATTCTTACAGCAACAGACATGAATGTTCTTGCTTGGACAGGACAGTATAACGATGTTTTAGCAGACGCTAAGACAGGAGATGTTATCTGTAAAGCCGAACAAGGTTCAGACAAGTTAACCTTTGCTGCAAGATACCTTCAAGAGAAATCCCCCGAAACTTACTCTGCTATTCGTAGAAAGATAGGACGAGGAGAGATTAACTCAGGAAGGGAAGCAAAAGACGTAAATGATTTACAAGACCTTATGGACAATGGAAGTAAGGAGCAACTTGCAGATGCGTTTATTAATTGGCACAAGGACAAGGAAAATGATTTTAAGATTTTCGACCAAGTATCAGGAGCAGACATTAAGTTCAATGACATCCACCTAATTGACAATAGCGGTAAGAGGGGATATGCAGGAGCTAAAGGTTACTTGTTACTTGAAGAGAACTCAGATGTTTTCCAAGCCATATATGAAAAATGGGTAACACAAGTCAACAGTAAATAACAAAATGGCATTATCACAAGGTATATTAAAACTAGCAATCGTAGAGGATAGGGACGCATCAGTCCCTTCCTATACGTTTACAGACACCACAGACTACACAGGCAATGGGGTAACACTCGCTGACGTAAAGGCTGCTATCAAAATAGAGGTAGACGGGGTAACTTATTATGACAATTTAGCTAACATTTCAACAGCCCCTGATATTGACGGGTCTAGCGCAGGTCAGGCTAATGAAGATTTAACAAGAGCTAGGACAACCACTATTCCAATTCAGTTACCTACCATAACAGGCAGCACTGCTTTTGCACAGGGGGAGATTAAAGTTACCTATAGTGTAGTAGAAGGATTCGCCTCTGCCATTACCAACGTTATTACAATTGACAATAGTTTTACTCTTCCTACGGGGCAATTAGATACATCATTAGACCTTACACCCACTTCACCACTAATCACGGTGACAGATGTAACATCTTATGTTGTAAATAATATAACCCCAACAACAGCTAGGACATTAACTCTTTACTACCCTAGTAGTACAGGAGAAGCAGCAAGCACTACATCAAGTACTGAATTAACAACCCAACGCTTTTATACAGGGCAACAACAAGCGACCCTATCAGCTATAAACACTTGGGATTATTCAGCAAGAACAGTTAGTGGCACGACAAATGATTGGACTGCCACTTTCTTTTCTTACTCTCTAAACGATGCAGTAACAGCAGACGCTTATATCAACGTAGAGAGCGACACTTCTATTTGTGATGTGTTCTGTTGCATTAGTGAGTTCTATGATAGAATACAACTAGCAACAGGAGACGCTAAACAAAGAATGTTACAGAAGCAAGCCCTAATAGGCTCGTATTTAACATTTATCTCAGCAGCGTTTAGTTGTAGTAAGACAAGTGACGTTAATGCTTGGGTACAAGATATTAAGAACCTTGCAGACTGTAAAGGAGATTGCTCTTGTTCAGATGGAAACCCAACACTAATTGTACCAATAACAGGCAGCAGTGTAAGTGTAGGTAGAATTTTAAACTTTACCACCACAAGCGGTCAATCTACATATCAATCAAACGATTTAATTAATAAGGTTTACACAAGCTCTCAGAACGACTTTATCCTTTGGTTAGATAACGTACAAGATACAGCATCATTTGTAAGCTCAACAGGAACAATAACTTTTTCTGTAGGGCAACCCGCAGGAGTAATAGGTAAGATATTAATACTAAAATAAAATAATGAAAAATTTACTATATACATTAATTTTTACTTTGATTTGCGCGACAGGTGTTGCACAAATAGGGTATAAACCAATGAACGGGTATTATGAGTTCAACGGAAACTTGAGGATGTCTGACACATTGTTCGTAAAAACCACCGCTATTAGCGTGGTAGGTAACGCTACAAAACTTTCATTAGACACAACAGGAAGCGCAGCAAGTGGATATTATAAAATTATAGCATCTAGTGGAGGAGAAGGGGCTCTAAAGGGAAGTGGAGTAGCAGGTAGGTTAGCAGTATTTGGGGCAGAAGACTCTGTTTACTCCCCACCACAATTCACACTAGACACAGCTACATCATCTTTAAGCTTCAGATCAGCGGTAGATAATACAAAAATACTTGTCCGACAAGCAGACACTATGACAACACTTACATCTCAATCTTTAGACTTCTCTGTTGGAGGTGACTTAGTAAATCAATCCATAGAGTTTAAGACAGGAGGGACAGGAGGCGGTATAGCCCTTAAGGTAGATTCAATGTCCACAAGACTTTTACTAGACCCCAAACAAAATCTTTTTCTAAACGGTGCTGACACAAATATGTCAATAGGATTAGATAGTGGGTTTGTTGGTATAAAGATTGGAAAGCCTAAATACCCATTAGACATAGACTCAAAGCAAAATATATTTCTAAATATAAAAGACCCCAAAATAATAGCAGGGGGAAACACAGCAACTTTTACTAATGCCCCCGTAGCAGGTAACCCCGTATTTTACATAAGGGTGAATGTTAACTTAGGAGGTGCTGTTAGAACAGTTGCAATACCAGCACTACAAGTACCTTAATATATGGCAATTAGCACAAACGAAGTAAAAGAAAGGGTTGAACTAATATGCGCTAAAGACCAAAAGACAATATATCTAAACGCGGATAAGTTCAACAAGTATGCCCCCTTAGCTCAGGACATGATTATCACTAATCAGCGCAAGAAGTTCGAGGCGGGGTTAATTTCATCTGATGCACTGTCGCCACTTAAAAAGAAGACATCATTTAACGTAGACCCCAACACAGGGCAACTCACTAAGCCATCAGACTATATGTATTACATTACAATGTCTAAGACGGTGTTTAATCTAAACAAGAGGGGACAGAGTGAACCATCGGTAAACGCTATTGACTTTGTAAGTGACAATGAGTTAGGAGAGAGATTAGGAAATAAATTCAAATCCCCCACAACAAGATTCCCAATAGTAGCAGAGTATGAAAACTTTTTACAAGTTTACCCTAAGACAACAGGAGTAGTTGACCTAATTTACTTACGAGAGCCGTTAATACCTTTTTGGAACAGGACAATAGTAAACAACGAAGAGGTTTACGCAGCAACAGGAGGAAGCCTTACAAACCCCAACGCAGGAGTAACAGCAGGAAACAGTACGGACTTTGACCTTCCTTATCAGTTTAAAGATGAATTGATTTGGCAGATAGCAGAGCTACTAGGAGTAACAGTAAGACAATCCGACTTAGTACAAGCAGGACAAGCACTTAAAACACAAGAATAAAAATGGCTACAAGGACAAAGAGATATTACGGAAACCAACTCCAAGAATTACTCTACCCGTCAGCCACAACGGATGCTAAGTTTGACATTCAAACAGCTATGGCGGCAGTAGGGCAAGCCACAGCAAGTTACGTCAAAATAAACATACTTCAAAACAAAGCATTTACAAGGACTGTAAGCGGTAATTGGGTAGCTGAGTATGAAGGAGAAGTAAAGTGGGACGAAGATCGCTTACGATACTTCTCAGACCTTCCTGTGAGCGTTATATCACTTCCTAAAGATCAGGGAGTGTATCTAGTTCATTACGCAGGGAAGCCCGAAGAAGCATTTATTCCCACATCAATAGGATTTCTTTCAAGTAGAAGAAACAATATGTCCCAAAGACTAGAAGGTAAGACAGGATATGTATTGGTAGAAGATAGATTAGTTTACCTTCAAGAGATGAACACTGATTGTAAGCTGTTGATGTATCTTATACCTAATCACTCAGACCTTGACGAAGATGATTACTTCCCAATAGATGACTCAGCCATTACAGATATTATGAAGATGGCTGTTGAACTCTACCAACTCCAAAAGGGCATACCACAGGACTTACAAAATGACAACATCTCTCAATGATAACATTAGACAGCGTAATAGAAGATTTACAAGCAGAACTAGGTTCTAATACCCAACATGACTATGAGCATTTATTAACGCTTATGGTAAGAGGTTTAGAGGACTTACACTACGATGTCAATGGATATATGAAGCGTAAGGAGATTGAGCCTGACTCTATGGGAACGGTACAACTACCTGACGACTTTGTAAAGGAAGTAAAGATAGGAGTAGTTACAGCAGGGGGAGGGTTAGTCTTTCTTGGGCGTAACCAAAACATCTTTAAGGGGCTTGATAATTGCGGTAACATTTCATCTCCCCAACAAAATAACCTAGCCTACGGAATAGGAACAGCAAGTTCTTCATCAGTTAATCACTACCAAAACGGAGAGATTATAGGAGCGTACTATGGAGTAGGTGGGAGAAGTACAGCAGGAGAGTTTAGAATGAACAGAGCAGAGAACAGAATAGAGCTGTCAAGCAATCTTACTTCCTCTGTTGTAGTATTGGACTACATAGCAAGACCCGAGCAGGTAAATGGTAAGTTTCATGTACATGAGTTTTTAAGAGAGCCACTAATGCGATACGCTATGTGGAAGTCTCAGCGATGGTTTGTAGGTACTCAAGCAGCACATCAACTAGAAAAGAGTTATGTGAACGCTAAGAACTGGGCTAGAGTACGCTTCGGGGGAATGAGCCAAACAGAACTATTAGATATTATAAGACGTAATTTTTCGCAAACGCCTAAATTTTAAGCCTTTAGATGCCTGTAGATAAAAGAATATTTGTAAATAGCGGTGGTGGAGCTAGAAAAGGTGGAATGGATAAAGACACAGACCCCCGCTATGTCCAAAATGGTTTCTATACAAACGCTAGGAACGTATCTTATATGGTTAATGGCAATAACTTTGTAGTCACAAACCTAAAGGGAAACACCTCTAAATCTTACACACTAAATGCAGGAGATAACATCTGCATAGGAGCGTATGATGATAAGGGACTAGAGACAGTATATTACTTTATTTGGAATGGTAATGGAGACCATGAAGTAGTAAGCTACGGGTATAATTTATCAGACGGAGCATTTACTCAGTTGGCAGAGGGAGTAGGACTAGGTTTCATGTTCAACGAACTTATCACAGGTATTGTTCTTGTACTTGACAGATATTTAGTTTGGACTCAGGAAGACCAAGAGATAGGCTGTATTGATTTAGAGAACCTACCCGCAACAACAATCACAACAGCTAACAGAGCATTAGTAGAGCTTTACAAGATACCAAACCCCACACCATTAGAGCCAAATTTCTTTAGTTCATCATCTATAAAAAAGAATAACTTAGTAGGTAAGCTATACAAGTTTAGAACAAGATATGTGTATAAGGGAGGGTTTAGAACACACCCATCAAGAATATCAAAACTAACACACCCTCAGTACGAGGAATTAAAACAAGAGGCACAAACTTTTTCGGATTCATTTTACTATGATAACGCAATTACAATACCTGTTGAGTTACCTGACAGTGACCAAGTAGAAAAGGTAGAACTGCTTGTTCAGTCAGGGGCAGACGATAATACAATGGGTATATGGTATAAGTTCAGAGAGCTTACCTATGATGAGATAGACCTAAATCAGACCGACAGGGTAGCTATTGTTTATACAGGGGATGAACCACTAGAAGCGGTAGACCAGACAGAGATGGCTATGCCTTTTTCTTTTATCCCCCCAAGAGCAAAAGAAGTAGTATTTCTCCCAAGTAACGTACTAGCTTTTTTAAACATCACTGAGGGATTTGATGCAGATGTAGAAGTAGCAGGACAAACACTACCTATTTATAATACAAGATCATCAGGTTCATCATCTACAATTACTTTTAATGGTACATCTATATTAACTGCGGGGTCATACTACAACCCTAATTTTGATATTTTAATTAATACATCACCTCATTTTAAAACACTGACCGTTAATAGCGGGTTACAGTATGGGTATACGTTCGGCATAAATTTAAACCTACTTGTTACGGGGAGTATTCCCGTAACACCAGCATCGCAAGTAGTAAGTATAACAGCAAGAGCAAGAAAGGGGGAAACACAATCTAGCTTTGCTCAGTTTATAGCAGACCAAATAAATAGCGTTGATACAAGATATTTAGGGTTTGGAGGAATAGTAGCCTACGCTGTAGGGAGTGTCGTAAGGCTTATATATGGGGTAAACCAGCAAGTATCCCCATACACACCAACAACAGGAATAACATCAGTAGGAATAGGTCTCATAGGCATAGATAATACAACAGTATCAGAACCCAACTTTAAGAGATACAGAGAACACTTCTTCGCACTTCAATACAACAAGAATGGACGTAGAAGCTCTGCCATACCGTTAGATAGTTTTTATTCTGAGGGATTTGATTCAACTACTAATGACGGCTCAGTTTCAGCTAGAGTAATAATAGAAAACACCCCCCCAACAGACGCAGACAGCTACGATATATTATATGCTAAAAATGCACCTGAGTTACTACAAATATTTTGTGGCGCATACTATGTTATAAATGTTTCATACACGGCAGGAACAGGTACATTACCCCTAATTGGACAACAAGTTGATGGCGCATCTGCTGTTGGGCTTATTGTAGGATACGGAGATGTATCCAATTCAACAGCAGGAAGTTTATTGATAGGGGTAGCTAGTGGCACATTCACAGACGAGACTATTTCACATAATACATCTTCTTGGACAGGTGCTATAACAATATCCCCTTCTTTTCTTAATAACGACCTATATGCAGTTAGCATTTTTTCAGTAAATGATTTTAATATAAAAGAATTTGGCTCAAAAGCACAGCAGTATAACTATGTTGACGGAGATTTAATAAGACCTATTGCAAAATATGTCCAAACGGATGCAACAACTGACCCTCCTCCTGCGTCCCCAACAGCAGGTGTATTTACATATTTTAACTCAGCCCCCTTAATAAAGATAAACGAAGTAAACACCAACTTCGTATTGTTTAACTTTGACCTGTCTACACTTACACCTAGTATTGCTAAGGATGAGGCAGGGATAATTTTAGCAGAAGTAGTTAGACCTACATCAAATACCAAGCCTGTTGTATATAGTGAGATAGGGCATCACTATAATATTACAGGGGGATACCATACGGGGAACACGCAGACACAAAACGCAGTTAGAGGGGCTATTATAGACATAACAGACGCAGGAGACACTTGGAGTAGACTAACCCCCGCATTAGGTATAGTAACATATACTGGAGGGTCAATTGTTGATGACACAGAACACATGATAACAGAAGCTAATGACTTCTCTCCATACTACGACTCAGCAGTTACAGCCATAGGAAGACCTAACGTAGTAACAGAGTCAGGATTAGACCAAATTCAAAGGGGAGCAGCTATAGCATTTACACAGCCTATAATACCACAAAGCACGACAAATGGACTTAGTATTGTTCTTGGCAGTTCTATTAAAACTTATGACGACTCTTTTGGGTCGATACAGAAAGCATCACTCAGACAAAACAAACAGCTCATAGTCTATTTTGAAGATAAGGTAGGGCAGATAGGTATTCTTGAAGAACTTGCAAAACAAGATTCATCAGAGATTACTTACCAAACAACAGCACTGTTAAACGGTATTAACTACTATGAGTATGATGGGGGTATAGGGACTAATCCAGAAGGGTTTGATAAGTATAACGAAACACACTATTTCCCAAGTAGTAGGAATAATGCAATATGCAGACTTAGCTCTAACGGAATACAAGAGATAAGTGACTACGGAATGACAACGTGGTTCAATGAGAACCTTGACGTTAAGGATGTTTACGCAGCAGATAGAAAGATATTAGGAGTTTATGATGAAAGGTTACAGAACTATACTGTAAGTATTATGGGTTACGCACAAGCAACAGGCTTGGGTGGAGCTAGTTCAAATCTATCATTTACTTTAAAGAACGCATTTAGTGGTAACTTAGCTGATCTTGTAGAGGGCATAGTTCTTTTTGATGGCACAGACTATTATTACCAAACGGGGTTAAGTATTACTGTAAACAGTGATGATAACGCTACTATTGTATTAGAAGTAGGTGCTAATACAATAACAGCAGCTTGGTTAAGATATAGAATAGACACTCCAATGTTCAATGAGCCGTCTAACTCTTGGGTATCATTTTCAGATATTACCCCTGACTATATGGTTACAACGGGAGTAGACTTTTCCTCTTTTAAAGATGGCGGGTTGTGGGTGCATAATACTAACAATGCTTATGGAAGTCTTTATGGAGTGGCTAAAAACGCAGAGATTACCATGCCTTTTAACACCGCCCCCGATAAACAAAAAAGATTACAAACCATAGAGCTAGAAGCTAACAGTGTATGGACATCAGAAACAGATGGAGACATAAACATAGAAGATGGTAATCAGACAAGTCAACTATTTGAGAACTACTACAGCGAGTACCAACCTAATGAGTGGGCAGCAGGATTTAGACAAGACACTTTAACACCAAATAGGACAAACGCTCTTTTAGAGGGCTATGACCTAAGAGGTAAGTACGGAACAATAAGACTATTGAGTGACGCAACCACACAAGCTAAGTTAGCTAGTATGGGAGTTCAGTTCTTCATATCTGAGAGTTCATTATAAAAGACATAAATAATTCGTAAATTTGCAGTAATAAGATGAAGAATTGGAATTGGAATAAGATATTAGGAACAACAGTAGATGCCGCAAGTTACGTCATGTCACCAGTGGGTGTACCTTTACAGGCTATTTCATACGGTACTACGGGAAAGTCACTAGGGGAGAATATAACAGGCGAGAGTGTTTCAACAGACGTACAAGATAAAGTATTTGGGGGAGGGAAGACAGGAGATTCGGCAGATGCATTATTAAACAACCAAAGCCTAACAGCGTCACAACAAGATATACAAGCCCAAAAACTAAAGGCTGAATTAGAGGCTCAAGGTCGCCCTGATATGCAAGCAGCGGTCAACCGCCAAAGACAGATTACTCAAATGGCAGAGGGATATGCTAGAGAGGGTATGCCCGAAGCTCAAAGACAAATGGCTGCGGATAATATTGCAGGTAATCAAGCAGCACAGCTATCCGCAGCAAGTAGTCTAGGAGCAGGGCTAAGAAACTTAGGACAAACACAAACCTCCACCGCACAATCATACAGACAACTAAACGCACAAGACGCTATGGCTGCACAAGCTAACCAACAGCAGTATATGGCACAGCTAGGTAATTTAGGGGCATTAGAGGGTCAAGCAGAGGGTTATAACGTCCTTCAACCATACGCAGAGAAGACAGCAGAGATGCAAGCATTAATGGGGTCATCACAACAGAACCAATATAACGCACTTAACTTTGACTACCAACAGCAACTAGCCCAACAGCAAATGATGATGGATATGACAGGTTCACTTTTACAGATGAGTGGAACAGTAGCATCAGGGGGTATAGCATAAAATAAAATACATGGCAAAGCAAGGCAGTTTCGGAGCATACTCAAGCGTACCTACCACAACAGGTATGGGACAAGGCAGCGCACAAGTTTTCACACCTCAAGCGGGAAGATTAGACACTACTGCAATTCAAAGAGGCGCACAAGCTATAGGGCAGGGGATTGCTGATGGTAATGCTAAGAAGGATGCAGCAGCAGCAGCTAGGAAGAAGCAGATGATGGACATCGCTAAAGCTGCGTATGAGCAAGACACAGACTTCCCAAAGACAGAGGCATTAAAGCAACAAGCTATTGATAAGTTTATGGAAGACTCTGTAAACGGAATAGACTTAGCTCAGTCAGAGAAAGAGTTAATGAAGAGTCTTGGGTACATTGACGTTATAAATAAACAAGGTAAAGAGGGTTTTAAGAACGCACAGTCCCAATCGGGGGAATATAAAGATGCTTTATATTGGGATGAAGAAAATATGAAGTATGAAAACCCCACATACCAATACGAGTTTTTAGGGGATTCATCAACAGATGATGTAGAGGATATTCAACTTTGGGCAGCAGACACAATGCAAAAGATGTCACCTAAAGTAAATGAAAACATTATGTATAACCCAAAGTTTACTGAGGGGGATATGAACAAAGCACTATTAGATGAGATAGACGCTTCATTAAGACTACAAGGCAAGGAAAAACTAAACCGTGTTTACAACGATAGGACAGGAGAACTAATAGTACAAGAGACCTTAACAGGTATTACAGAGGATGATTACAACAGCGCACTAGAGGCTGTACAAAACAGACCTGACTTTCTTGCATCGTACATGACTACTAGAGCAATAGAAGAAGGTAATGCACCCTCAATGTTAAGTGATGATAATGCTAAAGATATTTATAGAAACGACTATAATGCTTTTGTAAAACAAACAGGAGAGAGATACCGCCCAAGTAAGTTAGAAACTAAAACATTTAAAGCCCCGACAGATGGTGACGGTAAAGATAAAGAGTTTAACGTAACTAAAACAGTATTAGGTAAAGGAGATGCTGAGAGATTAGCTGCACTGAAAGCTGATGAGTATGACCAAATGTTTAGTGACTTAGGTAGTAATTTGGATTCGGATGAAGACCAAAAAGCCGAAACAGCAAGACTTAAAGATAGGTTTGTGGTTGGTTTACAAGCCGCGATAGAAAAAGACGCCAACTTGACATCTATACAAATTACTAAGAAAGGTGAAGAGTTAAAGCCTATAACAATAGGAAGTTCAAAAGGAACTCTACAAGAGGTGTATATTAACCCCGAAGGAAAAGGATTCTTAATAATCAACGAAGAGAAGACAGTATCATCAAGGACTAAGGACGGCACAGATGGGGAAACAATTTCCGAGAAGGTAATAGGGCCTAAAGTCATAGAGCTTAATGATAGGTTAATTGGTAAGATAGAAGCTATGTACGGTGTAGACTTATTACCAGAAAAAAAGTATATTGCAAGTAATGGGTATGCATATACAAAACAACAGCTTATAGATGCTAACTATACTGAGGAGTATATTAAATCTTTAAAGACACAATAATGGTAGGAGAAAAAGATAAAGTTCAAGGGAGTATACCACCTCCACCACCTCCCCCACCAAGTACTACAACTAAGTTTAACGGGAGTATTCCACCACCACCTCCCCCACCACCAAGCACGGGAGGGGCTTCTATGGGTTTTTCAAACGCCTCCTCAGAGCAATCAGAGGGGGCTACAAGGGAGCAGTCAAAGGTTGGAACTCCTAGTCCATCACAACCATTACAGCCTTCAGAGGAGAGTGGAACTCCTAGTCCATTTGTAAAGAAAGAGATACCTTTTGGCATAGCTGCACCTAAGACTATTAGTTTCGCAGATTTTGAAGTTGAAAATCCAATTGACACAACGATAGATGTAAGTACTATTGATATTAGTAAGTATAATAAACAATATAAGCCCAGTACCCCCATCGGTGGTATTAAGGGTGCAACTATAGGCTATAATGCAGGAATAGTTGACGGTAATACAACCCTTAGTCCAATTGTAGAGCAAGAGTTACCTGTCGGTATTATTAATAAAAATAAGGTTCTTCCATATAAAAATAAAGTAGATAAAACTAAGGTTGGAACTCCTAACCCATCACTTCTCGGTTCTGTTAGGGGGGCGGCTATAGGCTCTAAGGCAGGAATAGTTGAGGGTAATAAAACTACGGTGGGAACTCCTAGTCCCTATGATATAAGAAAAAACTCTGTTAAACTAGAGGGGCAAGAGAGTCCATCTACTGTTTTAATGGAGAGTGGTGGGTACGATGGGAAAGAGTATGCCTATCCCACACTGTTTCCTAAAGACCCAAACAAACAAACAAGCGACCCTAAAGATTGGATTAGATTAGAAGGTGGAGAGGCTTTTGATGAAGCTAAGAAGAGAAAAGAAGTTTGGGAGTTTGATAGTCAAGAAGAGGCAGATAAGTTTGCTAGGGGAAGTTGGAAGAAGGAATATAAACCTAGGACATCTAAGACAAACTTTTCTAAGATGGAAGAGATACCTTCGAACAAGGAATATAAACCTAGGACATCTGAGATAAACTTCCCTAAGATGGAAGAGATACCTTCAATGAAGGATGGAATAACCCAAAACGTGAGAGACGTATTCACTCCCGCTAATACCACTACTACTAAACCGATTATCAAAGAAGAAAAGATTAAAAAAATATCGGAAGTAGCAAAGAATATTGATAATGAAGAGGATTACTCTATGTTTACTGAATCGCTATCTTATATTGATGGTTTATTAAACAGCACTATTGCTGAGAGCGATAAATTTAGATTAAGGGGAAGTGCCGCATTTGAGGAAATAGGAGACATGATCTTAGATGAAGGAGAACAGCTAAAGGCAAAAGCAAAACAAGAGAAAAAATATTATGGTAATTTTATTAGTAATATTCCGTCATACGTTAACAGGGTTCTAATACAGTATGGTTTTAAAGATCAAGTAGTAGCCGAAAGCAGTATAACAGAATTTAACGATGTAGAAATATCAACACAACCCGTAGATATTTCACAAACTAATAACGAAACTGTACAAGACACTATACCCACATATACTCAAATATATGCTCCAGTACCAGATAATTTTTGGAGGAGTGTGCTGAATGTAGATTTGAAGGGTAATAAGAAGGACTCAGACATAGAGTATAACCTAAATGTATTTAGAAATGTGTTTGATGCAGCGAATGGATTTACTTACGCACCAATTCCCTCCAATGGTAATACAGAAGCACCTGAGAAGTTAGAAGGGGTATCGGGGGTAGCCCATTTCTTTATACGGGATGGCAGACCTAAGGAATTTAAGGATGTTTATGATGCAACAAATGAGGACTTAAAAAAAGAATCTGAGTGGTTTAAAAAAGGAGGCTACTCAACAGAGTTAGGCTATAACACATCAAATTTCAAGAAACTGAAAAATGACCAATATGTACCCGTCTTCAATAAGACTGAGAGTGGGGATTTGAGAATCTCTTACAAAAAGAAAGGAGATGTTACCGAGAACGACTATGTAACTCAAAACTTAGACCAGTATAAATATGGAGAGATAGATTGGGTAAAAAGAACAACAGACAAACAATATGGCAAAGATATACAGGTACTGTCTACTAAAGAGGGAAAGCCCATACCAAATCTACCTGTACTTGATGGAGAAACAGCAGATGGTAAATTCGTAAAGGGGCAGGAATTATATAGTAGATTCTCAGGTTCAGCAACAGTTTTTTTATTTGAGAAAGACGGCAAATTAATTGCAGATGATTTCAGTGGCTCTGCGAATAATATAAAAGCGGAAGCAGAGAGACTATCAAAAGACTATGATGTACCTTTGAAGGATATTACATTAGCATTCTATGACGCTGGGAGTTACTCTGCTAAACCTGCTGAAAACTCAAATGGTGTGTTAGATAGAAGGCAGTGGGTTGATTATAATGTTAAATTAGAGTCAGGTAGTGGTATTGGGTTTAAAAAATAAATAAAAGATGGAAGAAGACGCATTACAAGACGCATGGAACTTATCTCTTGCTAAAGGATTTAAGGGTAGTAAAGAAGATTTTACTAAGTTATTACAATCCAATAATGATTTTTTTAATTTATCCTTTAACACATTTAAAGAGAAAGATTTTGACGGTGATGAAGAAGCATATTCTAATTTATTAGGTATACAACGACCACAGCCTTCAGAGGAGAGTGGAACTCCTAGTCCACTTGTAGAGCAAGAGTTACCTGTAGGGGTAGCTTCTAGGGAAGAACTTATATCTAATATAAAAGACCCATACATTAAGCGTCAAGAGCAAATACTTCTTGACGCAAGTATAGAGAGAAAGAAACTTGTTGACGAATTACCTATACAAGATGTAAGGCAAAAGATGATGGACTCTTACGAGCCACTCCTACAGCAAAAAAGGCAAGAACTTCAAGACAGTTTAGATAGAGGAGAGATTGATGCTAATAAAGCTAACGAGGGACTGAATAGTTACTATGAAAAAGTTAATACACAAGTAAACCAAAAACTCCAAACAAACTTTAAACTTAACGAAGAGTTAAAAAAAGTAAATGAGAATGTAAACGATAAAGCGTTTAAAGAACTTAATATTGTAGTTAAGGATAAGCAAGCAGCTATAGACCTAGCTTATCAAGAACAGATAGACCAACTTTCACCATTAGAGAGTATAGGTAATGCGTTGTATAATTCTGCGCTTATGACTAGCTTAATACCCGCTAAGACCATATTATTAGGGGAGCAGTTATCAGAAGATTTTACTGTCAGTTTACCTATTGCTTTATATGGAATATTAAGTGGTCAAGATATATCAGATAAAACTAAACAATTAGTTAGAGGAGCAAGTCAAAGTGTAACACAACAACAGGCGGCATATAAAGAAATACAAGATACAGAGGAAAAATTAAAACCTACACTACCGTTTTTAGAAAGCCTAGAAAAAGGAGAGATTGACAAGGCTTCGGCTGCGGCTGTAGGTACGGCAGTAGACTTTTTAAGGTCTATGGTCACAAGCACAGCTACTATGGGTATGGGTACGTTTGGGGAAATAGGCGCACCTATGTACATGGAAGCCGTAAGAGCTAAGGCAAAAGAGACAGGTAAAAAAGAGGAAGATATTATTGCGGAAGACCTAGAAGACGAAACCACAGCACTTCTTTCAGCAGGATTAGCAACAGCATCAGAATTTTACGGATTGGGTACGGCTGCCAACCTTATGAGAAACTCAATATTTAAGGCTGGGGTTAAAGATCAAGTCAAAAAAAATATACCTAAACTAGTCTCATTAGGTAAAGACATATCTGTTGCATCTCTAAAAGAATCAGGGACAGAGATTTTTCAACAGTCAGTAGAAAAAGCAAACAAAGCAGCACTAGAAAACGGAGGCATAAAAACGGATGAGGGTAGAAAGGCTTTCTTAAAAGAAAGTTTTAACGCAACCTTTACAAAAGATGCAGCAGAAACAGGTGCATCTACATTTGCAGGAAGTATGCTACTTTTTGGTATGGGTAAGGGGGCGGCTTCTTTAAGGAAAACTAAAGCTGTTATTGACAAACCCACACAAGAATTAACAGACGAAGAGATAAAAGAAGTACTCAACAGTAAAGGCGACCTAGAACAATTAACTGAGAAAATTAAGGGGATGTATCAATCAGGTGCATTAACCGAAGAGGGGTACAACATATCACAAGATAAAATAAATCGAGTATTAAAGTATGACTCTGAATTATCTCCAACAAACAATAACAGAGAGGAAAGTATAAGACTCCTAGCTGAAAGAGAAAAACTAGAAGCTGAGATGGGATCACTCCACCCAACACAACGAGGAGGAGAGCAAGCTAAGATAGCCGTAATAGATAAAAAATTAACAGAACTAGCAACAGAGGGTATTGCTACTAAAGAAACTACAACAGAAGAAACTACCGCAGAACAAAGATTAGAAAATAGAACTAAAGAACAGGAGAATTTATTTGGAGACCAACACAAAGACAAGAGACTACCTTACGGAGCGGCTGAAATTTCAGACATTACAACTACTGACAAGAATGGGGTCACAACAGCAACGTATGTAAATCCTGAAACGAAGAGCGTGGATGCTATAATTACCGCTACAAATGAAGGTAATTTTGTAGGTTATGTAAGGGTTTACGAAAATGGTAAACCAACAAATATGTTCTCTGCTAAAATGCAAACTTCTGAAAGCGGTGTGTTTAAGAATATAATTACATCCGCAGAAAATGCATTACCTAATAATGTAGAGGTTGTTGAAACTACAACAATATCTAAAGGCGGTTTACGAACTTATAATAAGTCAAGACTTGTAGAAAAAGTAGATGAAGATGGGAATGTAGTAACAAGACCTACAAAATATAGTGCCGCAACAAAAGAGTCTTTAGAAGAGAAAGGAGAGAGTGCATTTAATGAATTTTCAACACCAGTAAAATCAGAAGCAGAAACAGAATTAGCTGAGGTAAAAAAAGCATATCCAGGAATAAACGCAACTATAACAAAAAAAGGACTTACCTATAAAATATCTATAGACCTTCCTGTATTAGTTAAGCCTGTAGAAATGCAAAAAACTACAGAAGAGACTACAAAAGAAGCAGAGGGTGTACCAAACAAGGATGTCAGCCGACTAACGGATAGACTCAGTGGAGGGGAATTTAATGAGGTAGACGCAGGATTTGGAGAAAAAGGCTATAACTATACAACACCTGATGGAGTAGAAGTTACATTGAGAGAGGATAATGATGTTGTTGACATAAATGGTCAAGAGGTTCAAGGAGATATTCAAATAGATTTTATAGGGGTAGACAAAAATCGTGGAGAAGGGTTGGCATCAAAAGAGTTAAAAAATATACTAGATGCGGCAGACGAGAGTGATATGTCTGTATCATTAATAGTAGACTCAAAAGGAGCAACAGAAACTAAGCAGGGATTAAAAAAGGGAGAACTAGGACTTACAGATAAGCAGTTAAAAGATTGGTATAAAAAAAGAGGCTTTATATTTGAGGGTGATTCATCTTATGGTTACAGACCTTCAAAATCTGAGGACGTTAATAAGTACAAAGCTAAATCATATTCTGCAAAATCAGGAGAAGTTACTAATGAAAATATAACAGATTGGTCATCCCCCGAAGATTTAAAAGATGCAGTTAGGTCAGGAGATATAGAAAAAGGCTTTCATGAAAATGGGGCAGATAAACTATTCTACTTTGACGGAAATAACATACGCGAAGTAGATAATATAGATATATCTTACGACTTTAAAAATAATAAGTACAAAATACAAGAACAAGATGCCAAAGAAGGTAAGAAAGAAAATGATTCCTACTTTCAAGAGCTAAAAGAAGTTAAAGATTCAGACACAAAGCAATATTGGTCTGTATCAGAAGTTCCAGAAGGAACTGATGGTACTGTTGTTCGTGTTGATGGTGGTGCAGCTTTTGTTAAACCTGATGGAGATATTACAGGGGTATTTAAAGACCCTGATAGTAAAAAGAAAGGCGTAGCAGACAATATATTAAAACAGGCTGTAAAGCAAGGCGGTAAAATGCTAGATAACTTTGATAACTACTTAACAAAGGTTTATCAAAGAAATGGATTTAGAATTGTTTCTAGAACTCCATTTAATGAAGAGTTCGCTCCTGAAGGATGGAACGAAGCAGAGCATGGAAAGCCAGATGTTGTTGCAATGGTATATGACCCTAATAATGAATTAGATATAGAAGAGAAATCTTTTGATGATTATGATAAGGCTATAGAGTATAGGAATAGTGTATTAGAGAAAGGGAGTAAACAAAAAATTGGGAAAGTAAAGCTATCTATTCTTGCCAGCGTAGGGGATGAAAAGGCTGTAAGAAAGGGTATATCTGATTACATTAACGACTTAGAAAAGAGTGGACGTATAACAGTTAATCAATCTGCTAATTGGCTAAAGAAATTAAACAATACAGACCTAGCTTCCAAGAAGGCTGTAGATGAGTTTTTAACTGATATTGAAAAGGGATTCAAAGATGCAGCCACAAAACAGAAGCAGTCTAATGTAAACTCTAAAGTAAAGAGGGCTGGAAAGATGGCTAGAGGAAAGTCCAAGGTAGGGCAAGCAGCAAAAGCACTCTCTAAGATTAACGCTAAGAAGATTGAAGATGAAAACCTATTAGACGAAATAGAAAAAATTGCGGATGACTTATTAACTAAATCCCCAACAACAACTGTTGCAGATATTAATGAGTTATTATCTAAGTATAATAAAGAGGTAGCAGAGCAGCAAAAGAACACCCCACAAAAAAGCATTACCGAAAAGATAAAGGATTATAAGAAAAAGAGAGCAAAAGCAGAAACCTTCTCTCAGTTCATAAATCTTGAAGTAGAAAGACAACAAATAATTGGAGAGTATTTAGATTCAGAACAAGACATAGACCCAGAGTTAGTAAGAGAATTAGAAGAAGAAATAGAGATAGATATAGAGTCTAATAAAATAACTACGGCTCAATTAGCATCACAATCAAGAGGTAACTTAACAAGGGCTAAGAACGCAATAGACAAGGCAGTTAAGGATGGGGTTATAACAGAGGAAAAAGCTGAGGAGTTAAACTCTAAGTTAAAGGAGCAAGTAGATATATTTAAAAAAGAGCTAGACAAATTCACAGTACAAGAGAGTAAAAAATACAAAAAGAGTGTTTTAAAACTAAAGGGGTTAACTCTTGATGGCGTAGAGGCAGACGAGGTTAGACTACTGTTAGAGGCTGAGAAGGTTGATGACGCTGCTTGGTTAAGCAGGTTTAACGATGCGGCTGAGGCTATTATAGCGGGGAATATCCCATTTAAAGAAATATCAGACCTTAGAGAATTTGCTGCAAGTAAATCAAAGAGGGTAGATAAACTTGTTGACGCTATTGAAGAAATTGACCCCAAGGGGTTAAGCGTTAAAGCGTGGATTGATAGATTAGGTACAAAAGAGGCGGCACAAAGAGTAAGAAATATACTCAACTCACAGAGGGATGAGATATACAAGATGGTGTATCAACCTATGAGTAATGCTTTTACAAGGGCTAAGAAGATGTCTGACACAATGCTTAAAGACTTTTTAAAAGCATCGTCCCCTAGTATTTTTAGGAGAGATGAGCGAGGCTTTAATAGGGTGGGTATAATTGCGCAGTATCTAAGAGAAGCATCACTACTTGGTAGTGGTACAAAAGCAGATGGAGTTGAGGTAGGGAACAGAGATATATTTGGCATCTGGTTAGGTAATGAAGCAGCTATGGATGCGGCAGGATTATCAGAAAGCGAAAAGGAGTACCATAAGAAGGGACAAGCTAAGTCAATGTGGGACAACCGAGAACGAAAGAATATAGAGGAGTTCTACGAGAGCCTACCAAAAACAGAAGAGGGGTATGTAGATGTACAAGTACTATCAGAAAACTATGAAAGTTTACTCAACCCCCGCGAACGAAAGATGCTAAAAACAGCAGAAGAGGTATTTGAAAAGGGTAGGGACAGACAAGAAGCAGCTAACTTAAGAAGGGGCATAGAGTTTAACCCTCAAGTGTATTATGTACCAACACAAAGAAAAGGTAGAATAGGAGATGTTGACGCAACAACTAAGAAGTTTGATAAGTTTAGCCCACAAGCAAAACAAGGAAAGGAAAAAGTAACAGAATCCCTGAGACCTACATTTGGAGTTTACCCTGTTAATATTGCAGAGATGGTTATTAACTACGCTGAGGACACTTCATTAGATTATGTATTCTCAGAGGTACAGCCCGTAACTAATGCTATACTTAATAAAACCATAAGTAGAACAAAGGCAGGAGTTATTGCAAACGCCATAAAGGGGGATTACAACGCATCACTAGACTATGAAAAGTCAATAGGCAACACCCCACGAATGTTAACTAAACTGTTAGGTGCTAGATACGCTAAGTCCTTATTTGACCCAATAAGGTCAGCAATAGAGATAGTAGCTGCATTTACATCTATCCCAATCAAAGTTAGAAGTGCAAGAGGTATAGCAGACACTTTCAATAAAGAATCTTGGGACACCCTAAGAGAATTAGAGGATTTAACAGGTGCAGATATAGCAGACTTTAAATCAGGTGATATAGAGAGAAGAGGCGTAAAGGAAGCGGTAGGTAGAGAGAATATTTTTATAAAGGTTGGACGTTACACAATGTCTATTCCAGAATACCTAACAGCCATAACAGGATTTATGCCCGTATTCAGAAGGGAGTTTCAGTCTATAACAGGAGAATCTTTTGACAGAAAAAAATTCTTAAATAATAAGGCTTATAAAGAACAGAACCTACAAGCAATAAAAGATGCAACAGCAAAGGCTCAAGAATTAGTAGAAAGAATCTATGGCTCAAAGACAAAAGGGGGGACTAGGAGATCAGTAGAGATAGCACCGTCTAAATTTTTAGGTATAGGGCTGTCAGAAGATGGTACACCTATAACATTTAAGGCTGACTCCCCACAAGGTAGGTTAGTGTCATTCTTTGGTAATTTCGGATATAGGGAGCAAGGTGAGTTTTTCCAATCCTTAAAGTTCATCGCAGGAGACCTTAGAAATAAAAAAGGAAATAACGCAGCAGAGTTAGCTAACGCAGGGGGTGTTTTAATGAACGCTATTACATACTCATACATGATGGGAGTATATTATTTAGCCTCGCAGATAATGTTTGGGGATGATGACGAAGCAGAAGAGGCAGAAAAGAGAATGGAGGAGATGTTTACCCTTAAAGGTTTAGGAGATTTAATAACAAACCAACTGACATTCCTAGCAGTAAGTAAGTATGGAAAAGTGTCTAGGGGCGCAGCAATAGCAGTTATAAGTGCGCTGTACAATATGGCAGAAGATAAGGAAGATAAAAAAATATTGGCAGATTTACTAAAGAATAACTTTTTTGTGAATAAGCCGATAAATTTATCTAGTAAATATGATGTTAGTGTGTTTACAGGTAAAGAGCTACTACCAGCAGTTGATAACCTAATAGCACTAGGGGCAACAGTAAATAAGTCGCGGGAGCAAATGGTTAAGGAGGATGATATAGACGCAGTAGTAGCGGCAGATTTATCTATCGCTATAATGAACCTCTCTTTAGCTGTTGGTGCAGGTACTCAGTTACCTATGTCAAACATAATAAATAAGATGCTAAAGAAAGCTAAGAGTAAAAGAAAGAATAATAAAAAGAAACCCCTTACAAAAAAATACAACATCAACTAAAGGAATTGCAAAAGATAATAATTTCGTAACTTTGCACTAAGTTTCACACAACACACAAACAATGGCAGCACAGAATATTACAAACGCTACAGATACCCTCCCACTCTCGGCAGCACTTACGGGAACAATAGTATCAGCAGCAGCAAGCAAAGAGTTAGTAGGTACATCTACACTCTTCACAACTGAACTAAATATCAATGATTGGATATTTGATACAGTTAACGTAGCAATAAGACAAGTAGAGAGAATAGACAGCGATACAGTTCTTTGGCTCAAGGATGGATTTGCAGACGCTCAAGCAGGGTCTACAATGAAACTATTAAAGAACGCAGCTAGGCAGATCTCAGGAGTAGCTAACGGAGGAGATGTAACAATCACTTTTCCTAACGATGATACCCTTATAATTAGAGATGGTAATAGCTTCACCCCACAAGCTAAAGAGAATGGCTTAGTACAACCCTTTATTGTAACAGCAGGAAGTGGTGTAAACTTTGACTACGATATAGTGGATTAATATTATTTATAATAAAAACAAGCACAATGCCAACAGGAGGAAAAAAGAAAGCAACGGCAAAGAAAGAGCCAACCAAGCAGTTAAGTGTAAAGACAACCTACAAGAAAAAACCAACTAAACAACTGTCAGTGAAGACAACGTACAAGCCCTACACAAAACAGTTAATGAAAAAGACTACTAAGAAAAAGTAAGATAGTAGAATGATAGCTTTAGTCAGTTCCATATTAGGATTCTTTTCTAATCTAAAGGAAAACATAGTAATTGTTCAATGGATAGCTATTGTAGTTCTTTTAGTTGGGGTATTTTTTGGTGTCAGTTCCTGTCAAAAGAACGAGGACATTTTAGCGGATTACGAAAACGCTACACGCTCTCGCATAGCGAACATAGAAGATGCCTACCAACAAGAGATTATCCTAATTAAGACAAAAGCAAATAGAAAAGAGGTGTTAAAAGACTCTTCCATAGCTGCCATTATGGATAGCCTTAACATTAAAGGCAGACAAATAATTGAGTTAAAGAAGATAAAGTTTGGAAAGGTGATTACAAAGACTATTACCGAGTATGATACACTCTACGAGTTAATAGAACTAAACACCTCAATCCCCAACAAGTTTACAAAGAAGTTAGATAACTGCCTTACAGTGAGTGGGGAGTTTACCTCAAGTGGATTAGTCATTACAGGAGATAGGAATATAGTAATACACGACATTAATTATTTTAAAAGACGTAGTTTATTTAGAGTAAATTTCTTTCCCCGCATAGGGAGAAAGGAGTATTATCAAACATTAGTTACCAATTGCGGAGACACGGTAACAGAAAATAAAAAAATAATCTTTGGAAAGTAATGAACAGTAATTTTTTATACCCTCTAACACCACAATTTGATGGTGCGCTTAGTATAATTAAGGTGTGGTGTGTATTCTTTATAGGTGGGGTTTTAGATTGGACATTAGAGGATTGGACAGGGGGAATTATGATACTTACAGAATTAGCAAAGTTTATATCCTTTACCTTTGCAGCAATATACACACTCTATAAAATAAACCAACTAAGAAATAAAAACAAATAAAGAGTAATGATTATATACTTCACAATGACCCTAGCTGTAATCCTAGTAGAGATTATGTACATATCTAACCTACCTAAGTTTAGAAAGTATATAACAGGAAGAGAGTGGTTAGAGGATAGATGGGCTAACTTAATGGTAAGTTTACTTAGTGGTATACTTCTTTGTATGGTCTTTCCTGAGATGTCACTGTTTTTAGAAGAGTCTTTCAATATAAATGTAGAGATACACAACTACCCTCACTTTGGTGGACTTGTAATGGGTCTTTCTTCTACTCCTATTATCAATTGGATAATGAAAAGAACTAAAAATAAACTAAAAGAAAACGGGTAACATAAGTAGTATTAATAGGTGAGTATAGCGGTGTTAACATAAAAAGATTAAGATGGGCGGTTTTGGCGGTTTTATAAGGGGTATAATTAGTAGTGGGGCATCTATTGGGGGTCATGATGGCATGGGTTCACCTTCAGGCTCTGCTCCAGCGGTTTCTTACTTACTTGATACATATAGCGGTGCAGCAGCAGCTTATAGTGTTTTTAAATTATCAAGTACAGCTACCAATTCGTTAAGGGCTAGAAGGCAACATGATAGTGCAGAACTAGATATAGGATTTGTAGGTGACACATTAGACACAGCAGCATTAGAAGCCTTTACTAATTCAATCTTTGAAAACGCATTAGAGTTTGATGGGGTAAATGACAATGTTTCATTTACCGCAATTGCCAAACCAGCCCTTTCAAATGGCTTATGCTTTGGATTTTGGGTAAACTTTTCATCAACGCCCAATTTTGAATATATTTTAGGCGATTCAACTAATGGAAATCAATGGTTTAGGTGGAACAATAGCACCTCTGCTACATTTAGAAGTAGATCTGCTGGTGCTGCAACTACTACATTTTCATTTCCAGCCATTTCCACAAGTACTTGGTATTACATTGCTGTTTCGTTAAATGGAGGAGTAAATGAAATGTGGATTAATGGAACAAAATACACAGGTGATACCGATAACTACGATAACGAAAATATAAGTTTTGATCGAATAGGTGAAGGTAGTGGTGCTTATGGGCAATTTATTCTTGATGAGCTATTTGTTAAGACAGAATCTTCATTAACTCAACAAAATGTTGATGACTTATATAACGGTGGACTAGGCGCAACTGCAACAAGTGTAATAGCGTCTCCAAATGTATATTATAAATTTAATGAGTCGGGTACAGACACTACCGCTGTTGATGCTAGTGGAAATAGCAATAACGGAACATTAAATAATTTCCCAGCTAGTGGTATGTGGGTTAGCCATCCAGGCGGTAACTATGATGCTTTTGTAACTACTTACTACGACCAGAGTGGTAACTCATCAAACTTTATTCAAGCAAGTGCGGCTAATCAACCTATGATAGTAAACGCTGGTGTGGTAGTTACTAGCGGAGGCGTTCCTGCTGTTAAATTTGACGGTATTAACGAGTATTTAAGTAATACTGTTGATTTATTTGGTGAGGCTAGACTAGACCAATTCTTTTTAACAGATACGGATGGAGATACCGCCTACATATTCCCAAACAGCAGTATAACGTCTTATTATGGGATGATTGCATATGATGGTAATACGAGTACAGTCACAACGTCTCCTTCTTATGGTTCTCCTAGTTTATATCAAAATGGTGTACCTATTAATGTGACAAATAGAACTACTGTGTACAATGACACAAATGGACGCAAGGTAATTTCACATATTGATGCAGTCACATCTATTTGGGCAGAGTATAGATTTGGATTTTGGTCAGCAGGAATTTTAAACTTTGGTGGCAAATTGTCAGCTCTTGTAGCTTACACATCAGATCAGAGCGCAAACAGAGTTGGTATTGAAACAATATTAGATTCACTTTACAATGCTTATGACCCTGATGCTACTGCTTACATCACAGCAGCTGGTATAACAGACGCAACAGAACAAGCGGCTGTTAATCAATTGGTACTTGACTTAAAAGGCACAGGAAGTACAACTAATAACACAGACGTATGGAGTGATTCAGATAGAATTTACCCTATATCACCGACTTCATTAACTGCTGCGAAATACAATCTTAAAGACCCAACTAAAAACATTACTTGGTATAACACTCCGACACACGCAACTACTGGGGTAGCTGGTAATTTGGTAGATACATACGGTGATACTGGGTTTATACCATCCGTAGATGGAGACGTTAATAGTATGGCTATAACCGTAAGCACCGCAACCGTTAATACGATAAATACAGGTGTAGCGATGGGTGTTTATAGTACCAGTCCACTGAGATTTGTTCAAATGAATCTTACATATCCATCTGCAGTTATTGGTAGTAATGGTGATAGTCTCACAGGACTTAAAAACACGAAGAGTATATCTACTTTAACTAGAGATGCAACAACCATGAATCTGTATGAAAACAATGTTTTAACAGCTTCTGATATTTCACTTTCGCCTAGTACGTTACCTGTCAACCCTATTTTTGTGCTAGCAAGAGGTAGCGTTGTTGGTAGTCCACAATATTTTACTGATTGGGAATTTGACTTTTTCGGCATACATAAATCCTTAACGGCTAACCAAGCAACAGACTTATACGATGCAATAACAACTTATAACACAGCAGTACGATGACAGCTTTAATAATACCAGACGTTTCTAAATTTCCAATACTAAGTAGCATTGACGATTTCTATTGGAATCCCACTAACAACACCGTTGGCGGTGTGTATTGGCTACAATTAGAAGCTCAACTTGATTTAGACAATGCAGCAATTGCGTATACTATTGGAGAGATTGAAATTGTAGAACCAGTAATAGAAGAATAAAAATGGCATACTACATAGGAACAAATCAAGAGTGTGAAGATTACAACCAAGAGGTTACTGTTGGAGAAAACTATCATGGCACTACTACTCGCTGGTCAGATATTATTGAAAACCCAACACAAGTTCAATACGCTATTGTAAAGCACGATAACTACTCTAGCGATATGCAAGAAGTAGAAGTATTACCTGAGAGCTGGTATCCACCTATACCATTAATAGAAGATTAATATAAAAACGTATAACTATGAGTTTTTGGAAGATATTTGAGAACAGAAATAGGTACAACGAAAAAAACATCGTTGGGTTTCTATCATTCGCTATGATGACTATATTTGCCACGGCAGACATTGTAACAGGTCTGTTTGGTAAAGAACTAGTCATTAATGATATTGTCTTTAATTCCTTTGTAATCATTACCCTTGGTGCATTTGGTATTGCTGAAGCAGGTAAGATTTTTGGAAAGAAAGAGACAGAAGAGTAACTTTTAAATTTATACACAGATGAACATTACAAGAGAGATGAGTGATTTTGAAAAACTATTAGAATCTATGAAAGAAATAGATCAAACAACAGACGTAAAACCTCAGACTTGCAATCTCGATGATGATGAATGTTTAAACTGCGGAAGTTAATGATACCTATTACACTATATAATGAAGAAGGTATAGAGACTATTCATTTAGTAGATGATGATGTTATGAGCTATATTGAGACGTTAGAGTTTAGTAATCAACTGTTACAAGAAGTGGTAGATAAAACACAGAAATTTGTTGAAGAAAACTGTATGTTAACACATCCAATACATAACAACTAATGGCAGCTAAGAAGGATTCACGTTTACAGAGAGCAAGCGTTAGCGGATATAATAAACCTAAGCGAACTCCCAAGCATCCTAAAAAGTCACACATTGTTGTGGCTAAGGAAGGAAACAAAATCAAAACAATTCGTTTTGGTGAGCAGGGAGCAAAAACAGCAGGTAAGCCAAAGGCTGGAGAATCCGAAGCCATGAAAAAGAAACGTGCGTCTTTCAAAGCTCGTCACTCTAAGAATATCAAGAGGGGTAAGATGAGTGCAGCTTACTGGGCAGACAAAGTAAAATGGTAAAGAAGAAAAAATCAACAGTTAATAAAGCAGGTAACTACACCAAACCTACTATGCGTAAAGGTCTGTTTGAGAAAATCAAACGTGGATCGAAGGGTGGTAATCCTGGACAGTGGTCTGCACGTAAAGCGCAGATGTTAGCAAAGCAGTATAAAGCAAAAGGTGGAGGTTACAAGTAATGGCATTAAAGAAATCACAGAAAAGTTTAAAGCGTTGGACAAAGCAGAAGTGGAGAACACCAAGCGGTAAACCATCACTAAAGACTGGTGAAGTATATGCACCTGCCGCCACAATCAAAAAACTGAAAAGCACAGAATCAGGTAAAAAGAAACTTGCAGCAGCAAATAAAAAGAAAAAGGCTGCAACTAAAAAAGGCAAACAGTTTGCTAGTCACGGATTACATAAAGGAAAGAAACGATGAGTGAAAAAAGAGTTAAAGCACCGTCTGGATATCATTGGATGAAAGCAGGTACAGGTTTTAAATTGATGAAGCATTCTGGCAAATTTACCCCTCACAAAAATGCTACCTTGTACGCTAAGTTTAAAATTCAAAACAAACATTAGAAGTTATGATGTACGGAAAGAAAAAGACAATGAAGCCTAAGAAAAAAGTAGTTGTTAAGAAAAAAACAATACGTAAAAAGTCTTACTAATGCACGCAAAAAAAGGAGCAGGGGGAGGATTGGTTATAATGATTGGTGTAGAGCCAGCTAAGAAAAAGTCAGCTAAAAAGAAGCCAGCTAAAAGAATGCGCAAAAAATAAGCACTGTTTCTGTTTATGTTTGTAGTTAATTAACTATAAATGAAATCAGAACAGATTGATGCCTTATCTGAACTTGAGGCAAAGGAGCTACTAAAAGAGTTTCATAACTCTCCCTACTGTGATGTATATTTCTCAATTAAGTCACAGATTAAAAAGCTATCCAAGGAGATAGAAAATACTAAGATTGATTTTAAGGAGGACTCTGCACCATTCAAGAACTTTGTTACTTGGAGCGAGAAGTCTTTAACTATCACATCCAACCTTGAACAAATCTTAGCTAAGATAGACAAGACTATTTTACAAGAGCAGCAAGATCGTAGGACTAAGGCTGAGGATGGTTCTGTTGAATCTTACATTCGCAAGACATGACAGCGGCACAAGAGTGTAAGCAGGCATATGATAATTTTGAGAGGGTAATAAACTTCTCCAAAACTATACCTAATTGTATTTGGGATATTGATATTGAATTACCCGAACCTCCCGCAAAATACAAAGAGATAGAAAACTACGGGAAGAGTAAAGAGAACAGAACATTCCCATACTACGATAAGTCTTATGTAAAACAGATAGACTCTCTACCTAATTCCAATACAGAGAAAAAACAATTCCTGGACAAAGAATGGGAACGCAGACGAAACGGACTGTGGTTTTACAATGGTGATAAATTAGAGTGGATAACAGGTCACTACTACATGACTCTTCAGTACTGGATGATTCCTATCGAAGACCTAGATGGAGGCTTCGGTAATCCAAAG
>Ga0209601_1000122_pt1 | contig 60935 bp, 48 predicted proteins | sample COGITO_mtgs_1104_4_FD_184796 | JGI IMG/M metagenome (GOLD analysis project Ga0209601, IMG submission 184796) | Pelagic marine microbial communities from North Sea - COGITO_mtgs_110426 (SPAdes) (version 2) | ecosystem: Environmental > Aquatic > Marine > Epipelagic ...
CAATTGGTTTCAGGTACTATTTCACTCCCTTGTTCAGGGTACTTTTCACCTTTCCCTCACGGTACTTGTTCGCTATCGGTCTCACAACATATTTAGCCTTACCAGATGGTTCTGGCAGATTCACGCAAAATTTCACATGTTCCGCGCTACTCAGGATCCGGTCCATCGCACATCAACCTTCATACGGGACTATCACCCCCTATGGTGTCACTTTCCAATGACTTCTGAAGACCTTTGATTGAATTATGTCCGTCCTACAACCCCAACCATGCCGAAACAAGGTTGGTTTGGGCTGTTCCCCGTTCGTTCGCCACTACTAGGGGAATCACTAATTGTTTTCTTTTCCTCCGGGTACTTAGATGTTTCAGTTCTCCGGGTTTGCTCCTTTCGGTGACATGTCTTCAACATGCCGGGTTACCCCATTCGGAAATCTGCACCTTAAAGACTATTTGCGTCTCAGTGCAGCTTATCGCAGCTTATCACGTCCTTCATCGCTGTTGTGAGCCAAGGCATCCGCCAATTGCTCTTAATTACTTATAAAAATTAAATTTTTCTACCAATATGTCAAAGAACTTTCCTAGTGGAGAATATCGGAGTCGAACCGATGACCTCCTGCGTGCAAGGCAGGCGCTCTAGCCAGCTGAGCTAATTCCCCATCTTCGCCGTAGTCCTTCGCAGATTTGAACTGCGGACCTCTACATTATCAGTGTAGCGCTCTAACCAACTGAGCTAAAGGACTAAGTAAAAGACGGAAATAGAATGATGCAGCAGCCGTTAGATAACCAGTCGATATTTCTCTAAAAAGGAGATAATCCAGCCGCACCTTCCGGTACGGCTACCTTGTTACGACTTAGCCCCAGTTACTAGTTTCGCCCTAGGCAGCTCCTTTCGGTGACCGACTTCAGGCGCCCCCAGCTTCCATGGCTTGACGGGCGGTGTGTACAAGGCCCGGGAACGTATTCACCGCATCATGGCTGATATGCGATTACTAGCGATTCCAACTTCACGGAGTCGAGTTGCAGACTCCGATCCGAACTGAGATAAGGTTTGAAGATTAGCTCACCCTCGCGGGTTGGCGACTCTCTGTCCTTACCATTGTAGCACGTGTGTAGCCCAGGACGTAAGGGCCGTGATGATTTGACGTCATCCCCACCTTCCTCACAGCTTACGCTGGCAGTTTCTCTAGAGTCCCCGGCCGAACCGCTGGCAACTAGAAATAGGGGTTGCGCTCGTTATGGGACTTAACCCGACACTTCACAGCACGAGCTGACGACAACCATGCAGCACCTTGTAGATCGTCCGAAGAAGGAGGTGTTTCCACCTCTGTCGCTCTACATTTAAGCCCTGGTAAGGTTCCTCGCGTATCATCGAATTAAACCACATGCTCCACCGCTTGTGCGGGCCCCCGTCAATTCCTTTGAGTTTCAATCTTGCGACCGTACTCCCCAGGTGGATTACTTATCACTTTCGCTTGGGCACTGACCGAAGCCAATACCGAGTAATCATCGTTTACAGCGTGGACTACCAGGGTATCTAATCCTGTTCGCTCCCCACGCTTTCGTCCCTCAGCGTCAGTAATGGCATTGTTGGCTGCCTTCGCAATCGGTGTTCTAGGTCATATCTAAGCATTTCACCGCTACATGACCTATTCCGCCAACATCTAACATACTCAAGACGATCAGTATCAATGGCAGTTCAACAGTTGAGCTGTTGGATTTCACCACTGACTTAATCGTCCGCCTACGGACCCTTTAAACCCAATAAATCCGGATAACGCTTGCACCCTCCGTATTACCGCGGCTGCTGGCACGGAGTTAGCCGGTGCTTATTCAAATACTACCGTCAGCTCGGGACACGTCCCGAGGTTTCTTTGTAAATAAAAGCAGTTTACAACGCATAGCGCCGTCATCCTGCACGCGGCATGGCTGCGTCAGACTTTCGTCCATTGCGCAATATTCCTCACTGCTGCCTCCCGTAGGAGTCTGGTCCGTGTCTCAGTACCAGTGTGGGGGATCATCCTCTCAGAACCCCTACCCATCGAAGTCTTGGTGAGCCGTTACCTCACCAACTAACTAATGGGACGCATGCCCATCTCTTACCGTAATCTTTAACCACCTCACCATGCGGTGAAGTGGTACTATGGGGGATTAATCCAAATTTCTCTGGGCTATACCCCAGTAAGAGGTAGGTTGCATACGCGTTACGCACCCGTGCGCCGGTCGTCAGCGGAAAAGCAAGCTTTTCCCTGTTACCCCTCGACTTGCATGTGTTAGGCCTGCCGCTAGCGTTCATCCTGAGCCAGGATCAAACTCTCCATTGTAAAAAGTTCAATCTGTTGAGAATCTCAGGGAATCTAACATCTCATCCGTGCTTGGATGAGATACCACTTTCCGGGGGGAAAGTGGATTTTTAAAGGAATCTTCCGAAGAAGATTCCGGGCTGCTGCATCAAGTCAAAGAACGTTTATAAAAGTCCACCAGTAAACTGGCTTCTTTAAATGCTTCGTTAATTTTAAAGCGGACGCAAATGTAAGTCTGTTTTTTCAATAACTCAGCTCGATAGCTTTATTATTCTGAACGGATTTTTGCGCCTCTTTAAGTAAAGAACTACCCTCGAAAGGGGGCGCAAAGATACGTTGCATTTTCAAACCTGCAAGGAGAAGTAAGCTTTTTTTTCAAAAATTTTACTGAAGCTTTTTACGGCTTACTCCAGTGCGAATCGCTTTTCAATGAACTCACTTTCCTTCGAAAGCGGGCGCAAATGTACTGTGGGTAATTTGATTTCCACATGCAGATCTGCATTTTTTTTTAGTTTTTTTCTTGCAAGAGCCAAGCGCAATCCTCAATCAACTGGTTTATAGATGATTCACTGGTTCCGTCATAGAACCCCCTCAGCCGTCCTTGCTGATCAACCAGCACAATATTCTCGGTATGCACGAAATCTTGCAGCCCACCATCCCCTCCATTCAATTCATCGTAACAGGCAAAATAGCTGCGCCGGGCCAATCGATAGACCTCTCTTTTCTCACCCGTTAGGAACCACCAATTTGGATGTTCCGCGTTCATGCGCTTCGCATAAGCCGCCAAAACAGATGCGCTATCCGCTTGTGGAGTAACACTGTGACTGAGTATTCTCCAACCCTCTTTCCCATCAAACGCATCACGCACCTTTGTGAGATTGGAAGTCATGATCGGACAGATGGTCGCGCACCGGGTGAAAAAGAAGTCAACAATAAGCACCTGACCGAGCACGTCGTCAAGTTGAATGTCCTCACCATGGTGATTGATCAAATCGAAGGGTGTGATGCTGTGTTGCGCCCGATTCCAATCCCGTGCATCCACCAATGCCGGATTCAAATCTGCCGGATGCAAAACGGGCAACGATTTACTGGGATATAAGATTAGCGCACCGATGCAAACCGCCAGCGTAAAGGTGATGAGCAATGCCAGTAGCTGCCTCAATGCCTTAGAATTGTCGGAGTTCAACTTCATCGTTCTGCCAAATACAACCACTCTCCCGCTATGCATGTTCCAAGCACGCGTGTTTCAAGCACATCAGCCGGAGCGATGGTGAGCCAGTTGCGATCCATCCAAGTGAGGTCTGCCCACTTCCCAATTTCGATGGTTCCCAGGTCCATTTCCTGAAATTGAGCCAAAGCCACCCATTGAGTCATGCCTCGAAGGGTTTGTTCCTTGCTCAATGCATTGCTGGATTGAAATCCCCCTTCGGGGTAGCCACTGGCATCTTGTCGGGACACACTTGCGAAGAATGTCTTGCGCGGATCGGTATCTTCCACTGGGAAATCCGTTCCTAGAGCGACCATGCCCAATTGACGCAACAATTCTTGGTACGCATAGGCCCGACGTATACGGTTGCGCCCCAATCGTTCGCCAGCCCAATACATGTCACTCGTTGCATGCGTAGGTTGCACAGAGGGTATCACGCTGTTACGACCAAAACCATCGAAATCTTCGGGAGCGACAACCTGCGCGTGCTCAATTCGCCACCGTCGGTCATTGGTGCCTCCCAGAATATCTTGGTAAGCATTGAGCACCCAGCGGACGGCAGAATCTCCAATGCAGTGGGTGGCGGCTTGCAGGCTATCCTGTGCCAACGCCTCCAATTGCGAACGAAACCAAGTGGCGTCTTGCGTACCCAGGCCATGCCAACCCGGCCGGTCAGAATAGGGCTCGAGAAGCAGCGCTCCGCGGGACCCAAGTGCACCGTCCATGTAAAACTTCACGGACTGTACTGTCAATCGATCCTTGCGAATGGGCCCATTGCTTCTCAGCCATTCAATCGAAGAATCAGCTGCGCTGACCATCGCGTTAATTCGCAGCTTCAAGTCGCCGCTGGTATGGAGCGAATCAAGGCGAAGGATTTCGCTCGGAGCGAGTCCCGCGTCGGTGATCGATGTGAGCCCTTGAGCCAACAAGGTCTGTTGCGCCTCCATGAGCGCGTTAAATCGCTCCTCCGCTGCGCGCTGAGGAACATGTTTTTGGATCAATGCACACGCATTATCAATAAGAACACCGGATGGATACCCATCTTCTCCTTTCACGATTTCACCACCCTCTGGCGAAACAATGGATGTCCTCCATAGACCCGCACGTTCCAGCGCAACACGATTCACAATCAGCGCATGGCCATCGATTCGCTCGAGCACGACAGGTTTCTCCGGGAAATAAAGGTCCAACAGAGCGCTATTCGGAAAACGCGGGAGTTCCCAATCGTTTTGATCCCAACCTCGGCCAACGACCCACTCGTTGGGGCGCGCGGCATCATGCTCCACAACCCGTTGAACCGTCTCTTCCCAACTTTCGGCGGCAAACAAGTTGGCTTCCAAAAGCCCGTCGGCAAAACCGACCAAATGGGCGTGACCATCCATTAAACCCGGCACAATGACCCCCCCTCTCGCATCGGTCGTTTGAAGCGCACTATACTTATTAAGTACCTCGCGCTCTGCTCCGATCGCAATGACGCGTCCATCTTTGATGGCCATGGCACTTGCCATTGTGTTTTGAGCATCCATCGTGATGACCGTGGCATTGTGCACAATCAAATCTGCTTGTTCTGACTTAAAGCCGCACCCAGAGGCGATCAAGACAAAAGTTAAAACGGACAATACAACATTGGGCTGAATGCAAATTCGCTCCCGATCAATTCTCTGTTCGCGTTGGTGGATCATGATTTGTGATAATGGTAGGCGCTCGCCTGGGCAGATGGCATGATAAGTAGGTCTTGGATGCTCACATGAGGTGGACGCGTGGCGATGTACAGAACCGCGTCTGCCACATCCTCGGCCTGAAGGGGTTCGTAACCTCTGTATACGCTCTTTGCCATGGATTCATCGCCTTTGAATCGCACGGTACTGAATTCTGTGTCTGCCGCTCCCGGTGCAACTTGGGCGACTTGAATTCCGCGGGGCAAAAGATCCATTCGCATGGCTTCTGTCAATCCATGCACTGCAAACTTCGATGCATTGTAGACGGCTCCCCCCGGATACGCTTGCCGGCCGGCAATGCTTCCGATATTGATGATGCGCGCTCCCGCTTTCATTCGTGGGGTCAATTCTCGGGTGACGTGCAAGAGTCCTTTCACATTGGTGTCAATCATGCGGTTCCAATCCTCATAAAATCCTTGATCGATGGGCTCCTTGCCGACCGCTAGTCCCGCATTGTTGACCAACACATTCGGAATTTCAGCGTCAGTCAATGCTGCTAGGGCTTGCTGCGTGGCAACAAGATCACGCACATCAAAGTCGAGAATCTTCAGTACTGCGCTCCCCAATTCGCTTTGAAGCGCGCGCAACCGCTCCCCTCTTCTGCCCGTCAATACAAGTTGAAACCCGTTGGTGGCAGCCATGCGCGACGCCGCGGCGCCAAAACCCGAAGTTGCGCCTGTTATCAACATCACGCCCCGGCGGTTTTGTGGTTTATCGTTTTTCATGTCTATTTGCCAAAGGTACATTCACAAAAACCTCCACATGAAACACATTTACACCATAGGATTCGCATTGCTCGGATGCGTTGGAATTCAAAACAGCGGATCGGCGCAAGCCATCACGCACACCATTGCGGAAATTCAAGGGGAATTATTCAGCTCCCCGCTCATTGAACAGGTCGTCACGACCACTGGAATTGTAACGGCGAATAACGTCACGTCTGCGACGTCAGGCACCATTGGATTTTTCATCCAAGATGGCGAAGGTCCATGGAATGGCGTGTATGTCTATGATAACACTCAGGCCCCTGAAATTGGAGACGAAATTATCATCGAAGCAGAAGTTGCTGAATTTTATGACGTCACCGAATTGGTTAACCTAACCTATTATAATGTCGTGAGTTCGGATAACGCATTGCCGGCGCCCATGGCTTTGACCACGGGTGAGTTGGCTGCCAGTGAGGCCCATGAAGGATGCCTGGTCCAGATCATCAACGCCACCTGCACCGTGGCAGACGCCGATTATGGCGAGGCTATTTTCGATGATGGCAGCGGTGAAATCAAAACCAACGATTACATGTATTATCCAGAGGACGGCTGGATCGCGGAGCAGATTTACTCCATCACCGGCTGTTTGCATTATACATTCGAGGAGTACAAAATTGAACCCCGAAATGCCGCAGACGTAGTGGAAGGAGCGACCAATGGATTGGGCGATTCCCACTTACCGGAGCAATTGGGCATATACCCCAACCCTGCCCAGGATCAAATTCGATTGAATAGTGAAACTCCCGGACAATTGCGGATTTATGACGCAGCTGGGCGCACTGTATTGAATCAAAACATCTTGAATGCTTACCCCACAATCGATGTAAGCAGCCTCGATCGGGGCACGTATACGGTAGAATTTTCATCAGGTCAAAGCCACCTGGTTTCGCAATTGCTCAAGCACTGAGCGGATCCCCTTACGAATAAGCACATTGAAAAAGCGGCCTCCAGCGGGGCCGCTTTTTTCATGCAATCAACCCGGCGTTTCAGATGTTGATTCCGAATCTGGCTCGATCACTTCGGCCGGACTTTGCGCATCTCGCTCGCTGCCTTTGTAAAGGTCGAAACCGACCCAACGGCACTCCAGCGGTCCGTTGAAGCATTGAATTTTTCGCTTGGTTTTCAGGCCGACGCTCTTCAATGCTTCGGCATCGGAAGAAATGATCCATGCAGAAAATCCAGACCAATTCGTCTTGAAGGCGTCGCCAATCGCGCTGTAAAATTCGGGGGCATCTTCCAAATCGAGGCGCTCACCATATGGTGGATTCAAGACCACCACTCCTGATTCTGTGCGCGGCTGCATTTTGAAAAAATTGGCCCGCCCCAATTCAGTGATGCCATCCAATTCCATATTTGCCAGCGCCTGCCGTGTTTGTGAAATTGCTCCAAAGTCTTTGTCCCAGGTAAACATAGGAGTATGCACCTTGTTCCGCTGCTCCTTCATTTCGTCGCGAACTTGCCACCACTCCTCATCATCGTATCCGCGCCAATCCATAAATGCAAACTTCCGACGGTGCCATTGAATCGGCAATCCATCCGTCCAAAGCGCCGCCTCCATGGTAAAGGTTCCGGAACCACACATGGGGTCGTACAATGGCGTCCCCGGTTTCCAGCCAGAATGCGCCAACAAACCTGCGGCAAGCACTTCATTTAAAGGTGCTTTCGCCCCTGCAGGGCGGTAACCCCTTCGGCTCAATGGACGACCCGCCGCATCCAAAGACAGCGTGACTGCCGCATTGGAGATGTGCATATGAATACGCATATCTGGATCTTCTCGGTTGACGCCCGGCCGAATTCCACCTTGCTCCCTAAAATGGTCCACGATGGCATCCTTCAATCGGAGCATGGCGAACTGCGAGTGGGTGAAAATGGAAGAATGCACCGTCACATCAATCGCAAAAGACGAATGCGCCGTCATCACAGCTCCCCACTCCCACTTCTTGGCTTCTTCGTACAGTTCGTCTGGATTCTGGGCATTGAAGGAGAGAATCGGCCGCAAGACTGTCAACGCAAAACGACTGGACAGGCAAACGCGGAATAAGGTCGACATGTCGGCCTTGAACTCAACACCTCGTCGAACATCCTTCACAGCAATGGCCCCGAGATCCATCAACTCCGACACCAGCAGTTGTTCCATACCGGCTAAGGTTTTGGCAAAGTAGAGCGGTAAATCCGATTCGATTTTGCTCACTTTCGGACTGCTGTCCGCTCCTTTATCCACATTTTCGTCGCTCATCCTCCTTTTATTTTGACTTGATGACCCATGCCTTCCAGGGTGGCAATAACCTTTTTCCGTTGATCACCCTGAATCAATACACAACCTTCTTTGACCGCACCGCCCACTCCACAAGTGGTCTTGAGTTCCTTCCCAAGCAGCAGCAATTTCATTGCATCACCCGAATATCCCTCCACCAAGGTCACCGGTTTCCCGGCGCGTTGCTTCCGATTCAGGCTGACATAAAGCAACTGCTTGCCAGTGGCGGCTGAATTCGACGAATCATCAGATTCCTCCATGGCCGTCCACCCCGGCTGGGTGCTGAAGACCATGCCATCATTTTCCAGTCGAACGCGGGTATTATTTTTCTTCTTTCTGGTCATCCGGATGGCGAAGGTAATGGCGAAGGTTGCTTTAATTCTTTCCTTTTGTTGGGTAAAATCAAGGAAAATCCTTATTTTTAGTTAGCGATGAAAAATTACAATGTCCTTTTTTGGTTTGCAGTAGCTTGTTTTAGTCTGTGTGCGACGGTTCAGGCCAATGGTCAAGAAAACTGCACATCCTTCGACTTGGACTACATCTGTCAGAACACCGAATACGTTCAAGCCGTTTCTTTGGATTGTGGTCTTGCATGCTTGAATGACGGTGAAGAATGCCTTGTGGCTTGTATGACCGAACAACTCGCGCTCACCAACAGCTGCATCGGTTGTTTTGGCGAACAGGTCACGTGCATCGTAGCCAATTGTTTCCTTGCGTGTGCTTTTGGAAGTGAAGAAGATTGTGCCGAATGTGCTTTGGCAAATTGTGAAGCAGGCTTCAATGAATGCGCTGGAATTGCCGACAATGACGCCGACGACTGGACCAACCTATGCGACTGCAATGACAACAATCCCAACATCTATCCCGGAGCGGAAGGAACCAACCAGGGGTTTGACAACAATTGCAATGGCATTTACAGCCCAAGTGAAACAACTACATGCCTGGCAGACTTGAACAACGACAATACTGTCGGGACTGCGGATCTTTTGATCTTCCTAGGCACCTTTGATTGCGAAGACAATTGCTTGGATGAAGCCGACATGAATTCCGACGGCGTAGTAGGGGCCTCTGACCTCCTCATTTTCTTGTCTGAATTTGGCCTAGGCTGCAATTGAATGCTGCATTGAAGGAGCCCCATGACATGGACGATCCGCTTCTGCAGTATGCCGAAGCGAATAGCACGCCCGAAACCAATGTCCTCAAATCCCTTCGGATAAAAACGTGGCAAACCGTGTTGAGCCCGCAGATGCTCAGTGATTCCGTCCAGGGAAGTTTCCTGTCCAACATCAGTCGGATGATTCGCCCTCGGCGCATCCTTGAACTGGGAACGTACAGTGGCTATTCCACTATTTGTCTGTCTGCTGGTTTGCAAATTGAAGGGACAATCGACACGATCGAACCCAATGACGAATTGCACTCCATCCAAGAAGAACACTGGAAAAAAGCCGGAATCTACGATCAAGTGCATCGCCATACTTGCGAGGCCTTAACAGCACTTCCCAACCTCAATGGACCTTACGATTTGGTTTGGATCGACGCCGACAAATTGCGGACACCAGCGTATGTCGAATTGTGTTTGAACCGCACCCGAATTGGAGGATGGATTCTGGTCGACAATGTGCTGTGGTGGGGAAAAGTGCTCCCCGATCACCCTGCACCGGATGAAACAGCGTTAGCATTGCGAAAAATGACTGAGGATCTCGCATCGCGAAAGTCCATTCGCACGACGCTCATGCCCATGCGGGATGGGCTGTTGATGATTGAGAAACTATCGGATTGAAGGATTTTCTGAGCCTCGGCCTTTAGGCGAGCACCTCGGCCACCGCATCGGCGGCATCCTGCAATTGGATAACAGAACGCACCTCGAGGCCTGAAGCATCAATCAGTTCTTTGGCCTCAGATGCATTTGTTCCTTGTAAGCGAACGATGATAGGGACATGGATGTTGCCCATGTTTTTGTAAGCATCTACTACGCCTTGGGCGACCCGATCGCAGCGCACGATTCCCCCAAAAATATTGACCAAGATTGCTTTCACCTCAGGGTCTTTCAAGATGATGCGAAATGCTTTCTCCACACGCGCTGCGTCTGCCGTGCCGCCAACATCGAGGAAATTTGCGGGTTCGCCACCACTCAATTTAATAATATCCATGGTGGCCATAGCGAGTCCGGCACCATTGACCATGCACCCCACGTTGCCATCCAACTTGACGTAATTCAACCCTGCCGCATCCGCTTCCACCTCGGTAGCATCCTCTTCCGTCACATCCCGCATCGCAGCGTAGTCCTTGTGCCGATAAAGCGCATTGCCATCCAATGAAACCTTGGCATCTACAGCTATAACGCGGTCATCAGAAGTCTTGAGGACGGGGTTGATTTCGAACATCGTCGCATCGCTTCCGACATATGCATTGTAAAGAGAGCGAACAAACTTGGACATTTCTTTGAACGCCTTTCCCGAAAGCCCCAGATTGAACGCAATTCGCCTCGCTTGGAATCCTTGCAGCCCCAGCGCCGGATCGATGGCTTCTTTGAAGATGAGCTCCGGCGTCTCTTCCGCTACTGCCTCAATGTCCATTCCACCTTGAGGCGAGTACATGATGATGTTTTGCCCATTCGCGCGGTCGAGCAACACGCTCATATAAATCTCGCTTGGCTCACTTTCGCCGGGACCATAAACATCCTCAGCGATCAACACCTTGCTCACCTGCTTGCCTTCAGCAGTTGTTTGCGCGGTGACCAAATGTCCCCCCAAGATGCCTGCTGCTTTGTCCTTGACTTCAGCCAGGCCTTTGGCAATGACAACGCCTCGTGAACCCGTTTCTGTGACACTTCCTTTTCCTCTTCCTCCCGCGTGAATTTGAGCTTTTACAACGAACCACGATGTACCGGTTTCTTCCGCTAAAGCAACCGCAGCTTCATGAGCTGCCTCTGGCGTGTCCGCTACGCGGCCATTTTGAATGGCCACACCAAAACTTTTCAAAATGGATTTTCCTTGGTACTCGTGAATGTTCATGTCCGTATTATCAAAATTCGGTGCAAATGTAGGCAACAGAAGGCCGGTTTCTGATGTAGTTTGCAAACATGAATGCGACCATGATTCAAGCCCGCGGCATCGTGAAACAATTTGGCTCATTGCAAGTCCTGAAGGGAATCGATTTGGACATTCAAAAAGGAGACATCACCTCCATTGTCGGCGCTTCGGGTGCAGGAAAAACCACCTTGCTGCAAATCCTTGGAACCCTCAACACTCCCGATGCCGGAACGCTTCGCATTGGAAATGAAGATGTGCATACACTTGGTCGCAAGCAACTCGCTGCATTCCGCAACCAACATATCGGCTTCATTTTCCAATTCCACCGTTTACTTCCTGAATTCAGCGCGTTGGAAAACGTCCTCATGCCTGCTTGGATCGCAGGACACGACCAAAAAGATGCAGAAGAATACGCGACAAAGCTCCTCGTCGACCTCGGCCTTAAAGATCATTTGAATCAATCACCCGGCACCCTGAGCGGCGGAGAACAGCAGCGCGTGGCAGCCGCACGAGCGCTGATGAACCGACCAAGTGTTGTCCTAGCTGATGAGCCAACCGGTAATTTGGACTCTGGAAATGCGGACTCCCTCTTTGACTTGTTCATCGAATTGCAGGAGCGCGTTCAGCAGACGTTTATTGTGGTTACACACAACGAGCAACTTGCTCAGCGTGGAAATCACATTTTGCAGCTCTCAGACGGCAAGCTGATCTGATCGATGCCATGACCATTTACAAGGTGTTTGGGAGGGATATTTACTATGCACGCATAATTTCTCACCCTTTTGCTATGCACGCATAGCTTTTACCCCTATCTTAGAGGTATGAAGCCCTTTGACACAATCGATTTTCATTTGCGATGGGGCTGGACAAAACTCTCGCGTTTGTACGCCTCTGAAGCAGAACGTCGCGGAATCCCGTTTTCCTATGTGTTTATTCTTCTCCATACGGAGCGCGAAGGAACCCCGTCGACGCAGCTCGGCCCAAAAATGGGCATGGAATCCACAAGCCTGAGTCGTTCGCTGCGTGGAATGGAAACATTGGGCTTGATCGAACGTGTCCCCGACGCTTCGGACGGTCGGGTGGTACGGGTCTTTCTCACCAATGAAGGTGTCGCAGCCAGAAGGCAAGCAAGAGACCTTGTCGTAACCGTAAATACGCGACTGCGCGATCTACTCGGAATCGAATCCGTTGCTCGTCTGCTCGAAGAAATGAAACGACTGAATGAAATTTTGGATCACCCGGAAGAGCTCCTCCAAACCATCCAAAGTCAACCTCCCAAATCTCCAACACATTCATGACCACACTCCCTTTGCACAAAATCAAACGCGTAGCCGTTTTAGGTTCAGGCGTTATGGGATCACGAATCGCCTGTCATTTGGCCCAGACCGGATCCGAGGTCTTACTGCTCGACCTTCCAACACAAGATGGACCGAGAAATGGAATTGCCGCTGGCCACCTCAAAACCGCTTTAAAGTCAAATCCATCGCCCATCTATTCCAAACGATTTGCAAAACGCATCGAAACGGGGAATTTTGACGATGATCTTGATCGGTTAGGCGAATGCGATTGGATCATCGAAGTCATCGTCGAGCGTTTGGACATCAAACAGCAATTGTTTGAGCGAATTGAGGCCGTGCGCAAACCAGGTACACTCATTACAAGCAACACTTCAGGAATTCCTATCGGGCAACTGAGCGCGGGCCGATCCGAAGATTTTCAGCAGCATTTTTGCGGAACCCACTTCTTCAATCCGCCACGTTACTTGCCGCTGCTGGAAATCATCCCAGGCCCCCAAACCAAGCCTGAAATCTTGGATTTTTTCGCCCGGTATGGCGAACGCATCCTCGGAAAACAAGCCGTGTTGTGCAAAGACACACCCGCATTCATTGCCAACCGAGTCGGCGTGTTTGCCATACAAGCGTTATTCCACACCGTCGAGGAGATGGGACTTTCGGTTGAAGCGGTCGATAAATTGACCGGACCGGCGATGGGACGGCCCAAAAGTGCCACCTTCCGCACGTGCGATGTCGTAGGCCTCGATACCCTTGTTCACGTTGCAAAAGGCGTCGCAGACAATTGCCCCGATGATGAACGCAAGCAAGTCTTTGAAATCCCCGGATATGTTCAACACCTCGTCGATCATGACCAACTCGGATCGAAGTCGGGGGCTGGTTTTTACAAAAAAGTCAAGGATGAAAAAGGGAAGAGCGAAATCCTCGTGCTCGATCTGAAAACAAAGGAGTACCGATCCAAAACGAAAGTAAAATTCGCCACACTTGATGCGGCGAAGGCAGTGGATGATTTGCCCGAACGCACAAAACTGCTTTTCAATGGCACGGACGAGGCAGGTGATTTTTACCGCCGAATCTTTTCGGATGTCTTCGCCTATGTGGCACAAAGAGTTCCCGAAATCGCCGATGCGCCTTACCGCATAGATGATGCAGTCCGTGCTGGTTTTGGATGGGAATTGGGAGCCTTTGAAAGCTGGGATGCAATTGGGTTCGAAGCCGGTTGTGAAGCCGTTAAAGCCAAAGGGCTAAGCCTACCCAATTGGATTGAGCGGTTCGCCGAAAAAGGCAACGGCACCTTCTACCAAAACCGAGATGGTGTGCGTGAATGTTGGAATCCAGAAAGCGAGCAATACGAGCAGATTCCCGGACAGGAAGAGCGCATCGCACTCAGCTGGCTCCCTGAATCCTCGGTGGTTTGGTCCAATGCTGGCACCACGATTCAAGATTTGGGCGACGGAATTTTGAACATCGCCTTCCACACCAAAATGAATTCGATCGGCTCCGAAGTCTTGGAAGGGCTTAATAAGGTCATCGATCTCGCCGAAAACGATGAAAAATGGAACGGTGTGGTTGTTTCCAATGAGGGAGCGCAATTCAGCGCAGGAGCCAATGTTGGTATGATTTTCATGCTCGCTGTGGAACAAGAATGGGATGACCTGAACTATGCCGTGCAATTGTTCCAGCGAACGATGATGCGCATGCGCTATTCGGGAATTCCCGTGGTTGCCGCTCCGCATCAAATGGCACTGGGCGGCGGTTGCGAGCTCTGCCTGCATTCCGACAAGGTCATTGCCCACGCCGAAACCTATATGGGCTTGGTGGAATTTGGAATTGGCGTCATCCCGGCAGGCGGCGGCACCAAAGAATTTGTCGTTCGATTGAACGATGAGATGCACAACGGCGACATGCGAATCAATCGGCTGCGCGACCGGTTCTTGACCATTGGGCAGGCCAAGGTGGCAACTTCGGCACACGAGGCCTTTGAATTGGGCTACTTAAGAGAGGGAATTGATGAAGTTGTCGTCAACCGAAGGGATCAACTGGCCAAAGCCAAACGCGCCGCCATGGAATTGGCCGCTTCTGGCTACACCATGCCAATCGAACGGAAAGACATCACTGTCGCCGGTCAAGAAGGATTAGGCATTGTCTACGTGGGAGCCGACAGCATGAAGAGCGGGAAATACATTTCTGACCACGATCAGCTGATCAGTGAAAAACTTGGATATGCCATGTGCGGTGGTGATTTGAGCGAGCGAACCGAAGTCTCCGAACAATATCTATTGGATTTGGAACGCCAAGCATTTGTTGAATTGTGCATGCAACGCAAAACACTGGAGCGCATGCAAAGCCTCATTCAAAAGGGCAAAATCCTTAGAAACTAAAGCCATGAATGCATACATCATAGGAGGATACCGATCCCCCGTTGGAAAATCCGGCAAAGGAGCATTTCGATTTGTGCGTCCCGATGATTTGGGCGAACAAGTCATCCGCAAGTTGCTGGGTGATTTCCCACAATTGGATAAAGAACGCATCGACGATGTCATTGTTGGCAATGCCACGCCTGAAGCAGAGCAAGGCTTGAACATTGGAAGAATGGTAAGCCTCATGGGCCTGGACACCGAGAAAGTTCCCGGCATGACAGTAAACCGATACTGCGCAAGCGGTTTGGAAACCATCGCCATTGCTTCCGCTAAAATTCATGCGGGTCTTGCCGATTGCATTTTGGCCGGTGGAATCGAATCGATGTCCCCTATTCCTTTTGGCGGATGGCGAATTGTTCCCAATGCGCGCATCGCCAAAGCCAATCCCGATTGGTATTGGGGAATGGGGCTCACAGCGGAAGCCGTCGCCAAAGACTTTGACGTCAGCCGCGAGGCACAAGATGCCTTCGCACTCAACAGCCATTTGCGCGCAGCGGCCGCGATTGATGCGGGCCGATTTGCACCCGGCATTGCCCCCATAGAGGTGACGGAAGTTTATTTGGATGCCGCGGAAAAAAGACAGGAACGAAAGCACATCGTCGACACCGATGAAGGTGTGCGCCGCGAATCCTCCGAAGCGGGGCTCGCGCGGTTGCGCCCTGTTTTTGCCCAAGGCGGAAGCGTTACCGCAGGCAACAGCTCCCAAACCTCTGACGGCGCAGCCTTCGTACTTGTGGTTTCGGAAAAAATGCTCAAGGAATTGAACGTTGAGCCCATCGCCCGCTTGGCGAGTTACCATGTAAGTGGTCTTGAGCCGCGCATCATGGGAGTTGGCCCGATTCATGCCGTTCCCGAAGCGCTTCGGAAAGCTGGACTGACTAAAAATGACTTGGGTGCGATTGAATTGAACGAAGCCTTTGCTTCCCAATCCGTTGCCGTATTGAAGGAACTTGACCTCGACCCCGAGCGCGTGAATCCGAATGGCGGCGCGATTGCACTGGGGCATCCACTCGGATGCACCGGCGCAAAATTAACCGTGCAAATGATGAATGAATTGCACCAACGCAAGTCGCGTTACGGGATGGTCACCATGTGCGTCGGCACGGGCCAAGGAGCCGCAGGAGTTTTCGAAATGATGAACGTTTAATTAGGTAGTAATATGTCTGATCAATCAAAGGCCTTGCGCGGAGGGGAATTTTTAATCCGCGAAACCACAGCAGACGCTATTTTCATTCCAGAAGAATGGACGGAAGAGCAGCTGATGATGAAACAAATGACGCTGGATTTTGTCGAGCAACGCATCATTCCAAACCTGGAGCGCATCGAACAACAAGAGGAAGGACTCGTTCCCCAATTGATGGAAGAGGCCGGAGAATTGGGACTCATCGGCAGCTCCGTTCCCGAAGAATTGGGCGGAATGGGGTTGGATTTCAAATCAACCATGCTCATTACCGAAGCCATCGGTGGAGCGCATTCGTTTAGCGTCAGCTTCAGCGCGCATACCGGAATCGGCACCTTGCCCATCCTGTACTACGGAAACGACGCACAAAAAAAGCAATGGATTCCCGGATTGGCCTCGGGACAACTCAAAGGATGTTATTGCCTCACCGAGCCGAGCGCCGGATCGGATGCCAACAACGGAAAAACCACCGCCAAACTCACCGAAGATGGGAAGCATTACCTCATCAATGGACAGAAAATGTGGATTACGAACGGCGGCTTCGCCGATGTAATGATCGTCTTCGCCAAAATTGATGACGACGAAAACCTTACCGCTTTTATTATCGACGGCCACGCCGAAGGGATTTCGAAAAATCCCGAAGAAAAGAAGATGGGCATCAAAGGCTCTTCCACCCGTCAAATCTTCTTCAATGACGTGCAAGTGCCCGTCGAAAATTTGCTCTACGCACGACAAAAAGGTTTCAAAATCGCCGTCAACATCTTGAACATCGGACGCATCAAATTGGGAGGAGCCGTGCTCGGCGCTGCCAAAGATGCTTGTACCCATGCCGTGCGGTACGCGAATGAACGCGAACAGTTTGGACGACCCATTTCAAAATACGGAGCCATCCGATACAAACTGGCTGAGAGTGCCATTCGATTGTTTACCAAAGAGTCTGCCCTTTACCGCGCCACGCAAAACATCGACGATGCGATTGCCGCGCTCAAAGCAGGTGGCATGGAACACGGAGAGGCGACCTTAAAAGGAATTGCAGATTTCGCGCCGGAATGCGCGATGATGAAAGTCTTGGGCTCGGAGGTATTGGATTACGTTGTCGACGAAACTGTTCAGATACACGGAGGCATGGGATACAGCGCGGAGACCCGCGCTGAATTGGCGTACCGAGATGCCCGAATCAATCGGATTTTTGAAGGAACGAATGAGATCAATCGCATGCTCACCGTGGACATGATCCTCAAGAAGGCCATGAAAGGTGAAATCGATCTCATGACACCCGCAATGGCGATCTCGTCGGAATTGACCGGTGTGCCGGACATGACACCGCCACCCACTGATCTGTTCGAAAAGCAACTTCAGTATGTTCGGAATTTCAAAAAAGCCATTCTCATGGTTGCGGGATCGGCGGCTCAAAAACTGATGATGAGTTTGGCCAAGGAGCAAGAGATACTCATGAACATTGCCGACATGGCCATTTGGGCTTACACCGCGGAGTCAACGATTTTGCGGGTTCAAAAACTGCGCGGATTGCGCGGGAATGATGCCGATTTGAGCATTCAAGAGGCGATTATGCGGGTCTATACCTATCAAGCTTCGGAATGGATTCACAGCGCTGGCAAGGAGGCCTTGCTCGCATTCGCGGAAGGCGATGAACTGAAGATGATGCTCATGGGCATGAAGCGATTTGCCAAAACCGAAGATTTCAACACCAAGGAAGCAAGGCAATTGATCGCGATGCATTTGATCGAGAAGAACGAATACGGACTTTGATTCGGTCAGCCTCGAAATAAGCGTCAACGAACCGGGTGAATTCTTTGTTGAAATCAAACGAAAATTCGTGCCCTTCGGTGGCAAGTGTGCAGGTACTTTTGTGGCATGGCAAAAAAGAAAAGCATCATCACGAAAGCCTCGGAGAAATTCCTAGCGGCCTACCTGAATAACGCAAGCCCAACGGGCTTTGAAAGCAGTGGTCAACAGCTTTGGCTGGACTACATACGCCCGTACATCGACGAGCACATGGTCGACACCTACGGCACAGTGGTTGGCGTGATCAATCCTGACGCGCCTTACAAGGTGGTCATCGAGGCACATGCGGACGAAATCAGCTACTTCGTGCATTACATTACTTCGGACGGCTATATCTACTTGAAGCGCAACGGAGGCAGTGACCATCAAATTGCACCTTCAAAGCGCGTGGACATTCACACGCCTAAAGGCATCGTAAAAGGGGTTTTTGGATGGCCCGCCATTCATACGCGCACCGCGGGGAAAGAAGAAGCTCCGAGCATGAAAAATATTTTCCTAGACGTCGGCGCAAAGGACAAAAAGGAAGTAGAAGCCATGGGCGTTCACGTCGGATGTGTCGTCACCTATGATGACCAATTCATGGTCCTGAACAAGGACTGGTACGTTGCACGTGCATTGGACAACCGCGCCGGAGGATTCATGATTGCTGAAGTGGCGCGATTGCTGCATGAGCAGAAAATCAAATTGCCCTTCGGACTCTACATCACCAATTCGGTGCAAGAGGAAATCGGCCTGCGTGGTGCTCAAATGATTGCAGAACGCATTCAACCCGATGTGGCCATCGTCACCGATGTGACGCATTGCACGCAAACGCCCATGATGAATAAAATTGAAAATGGCGATGTGGCGGCGGGAAAAGGTCCCGGAGTAACCTATGGACCGGCTGTGCAAAACAACCTGCTGCAGCGCATCATCGACACCGCAGACGCTCAGAAAATCCCTCTTCAGCGCATGGCCGCGAGCCGTTTTACGGGAACCGATACCGATGCATTCGCCTATTCCAACAAAGGAGTCGCCAGCGCACTCATCAGCTTACCCCTGCGCTACATGCACACCACTGTGGAGATGGTGCACCGCGCCGATGTTGAAAATTGCATCCAACTCATCTTGGCAACATTGCAGAACATCAAAGAGGGCGAGGATTTCAAATACATCAAGTAAATCAAAGGCCGCGCTGTAAAATCACTCTGTCAGCAGGCGATTGATTTCGATGGCGTTTCGATTGATCTCTGCGGTCTGTTCCGCATTCAAGTTTGAAGCCTGGTCTGTGATTCGCTGAATTCTCAGCGCCATGGCCCGGGCTTCTTGCATCTTGTGCAAAAGGACTTCGCCTCGGCTGGAGACGGCCTTGTGCTCATGAAACAACATCGATGCCTCATTCACCATTTCCTTGAGTTCCGATTCATTCCAAGGTTTGGCAATGTACTTGTAGATCTGCCCCTTGTTTATGGCGTCGATGACAGCGTCGATATCTGCATGGCCCGTGAGCAACATGCGGATCGGATCGGGAAAGTCCGGCATGATCAATTCGAAAAACTCCACCCCACTCAGGGTTGGCATTTTCTGGTCAGAAATGATGACCTCAATGGGTTGCTCGCGCAAAATCCTCACCGCTTCGGTGGGCTCGGTGGTCACATGAACATGGAAATCACGTCGAAATGCCGCCCGAAATGCCGTCAGGTTGTGCAGTTCATCGTCCAAATACAATACGTTGATCATAACGGAAATCGAATAATAAATTCTGTACCAATGCCTTCTTCTGTCTCTACTTCCACCTCCGCATTGTGGTCACTCAAGATGCCCATGACAATGCTCAATCCTAACCCTGTGCCTTCCCCAACTGATTTCGTTGTGAAGAAAGGATCAAAAATTTGTGACTTGACCGCTTCCGACATCCCGGTGCCACGGTCCTTAATTCGCACCTCAATCCAAGACTGACCAATGCTCTCCACCTGGCTCGAAGAAATCTCCACGATTCGTTCTTCTATGGCCAATCCAGTGGCTTCCATGGATTGTGCTGCGTTGGTGATGATGTTCATGAACACCTGATTCAATCGCCCGGGCTGACAGCTTACCAATGGCAATTCTTCGCCCATATTGGCTTCGACCACTGCTTGATCTTTCAAATTGCTCCTCAAAACGATGAGGGTCGATTCCAGGAGTTCATTGATTTGAGCCGAGGTAAAGTTGTCGCCATCCATCCGACTGAATATCCGCAGGCCTTTCACAATCTCCGAAGTGCGTTTTGTGCCGTCCTCAATTCCGTGCAGAAGCTCTTCGATTTCCTTCTGGGTGAAGTCTATGTCCAATTTACCGAACATCTCCTTCAATTGAGCCAATGCGACCAGGAGCTCTGGATCATCGGGATCCAATGCTTTGAATCCATCAATGACCTGATTCAAATCCTCAAAATCGCGTCGCAGCGACTGCGCGCTGGAAGCGACAAAATTGATGGGATTGTTCAACTCGTGGGCAATGCCCGCCGTTAATTGACCGATGGACGCCAATTTTTCACTTTGGACCAATTGCTGCTGGGCGGATTGCAAGTCCACAAGCGTGTCCTTCATGCTGCTATTGGCACTTTCCAACGCTGCTGTCCGTTTGGCCACCCGTTCTTCCAAGATCGTATTCTGTTCGCGGACCATTTGCTCGTTCAACTGGGAAACACGCAATTGCTCTTCGCGTGCATTGACGGTTTCTCGCTTCAATTGGTTGATGCGACTCGCAAGGGCCAAACTCAGCACGACCACCTCGATGGCACTTCCCATTGGAAGCGCGTAAAATGTCCATGCATTGTAAGGTATCACACCGGTATCTTTCAATACAAAAACCACCACTGCCAAAATGAAGACGGTGAAGGCCAAGAGAAAGTACTTCGCAGGACTGTAGCCCTTTCGCATCGTGATGATGGTACCGGGAATGAAGAAGAAAATCGCGGCAGCACAAAAGTTGATCAGCTGGTAACTCCATTCCAATCGCCCGATCAACGCCAAACCAAGCGCCAGCAAATAAAGTATAAAGTAGCCATTCAACAGCTTATTGAGCCACGGAACGTATCGGCTCAAACGCAGGAAATTTTGGACAAATACAATGGTCGTAATCCCACTAAAAACACCAAACAAGTGGGTGAGGCGCAAATTCAACCATGGCCAGCGGTCAATGCCAAAAATGGGTGCGTATCCGTTGAGCACCAACTGCGTGCCTCCAATGGCAAAAATGAACAGCACGTATTCGAGGTAGCTTCGATCACCAATGCTCAAAAACAAGAATAAATTGTACAAAAGCATCACCAACATGACACCAGCATAAAGCGCAAATAGCACATCCCGTTGATGGGCATCTTCCAGCACTTTTCGCGGTCCAGAGATGCGGAGGGGAATGATCATGGGCTTATTGGAGTGCATGCGAAACAGCGCATGCAGCTCGTTACATTCCACCAATGGCACGGGAAAAGACGGATATGTTCCAAATTGATGACCCTCGGATGGGGCGTTCATCACACCTCCCGGGTAATTGGCAATGATTTTTCCATCGCACACCATAAAGCATGTCAAGTCGTCAATTCCAGCATTTTGAATTTCAATCAATTTGCCATTTTCCGTCATGGGGTCCAATGTCAGGCGCATCCATTCGACCCCTGCCCCCATCCCCAAATTGGGCACCAATTGATCAAAGGCGACCCATTGGTCAGAAGTAGCAACCGTTTCGACCTCCAGCAATTCCAAGTTGTAATCTTCGGGCAAATACTCCAGTCGGGTTCCGATGAACTTTTGAGCTTGAACTGAAAAAGTTGAAATCAGAAAGAATACAAGCGACGCAGTACGAAAGCAACGCGTTGCACACGGATGGACAGAAGCGCGTTCCATCATCACACTTCGATACGGAACTTGAGCTTTAAATCACCTTTAGGACCTCGGACATTGAAACTTGCTCGCTCCGGATCCTGCCAAATGTTCTCCAACAGTTCACGGACTTGCGGCTGCACAGCCTCGATGTTTTCAGGGAACGTATACCGAGCAATTGTGGCCCTTAACTTTTCTGTCGGATACGTAAAGTAGCCATCTTGGCCAATCCCTTCCTCGGTGAAAAATGCCAACGGCGCCTGCATTCTCCGCGTAACCGGAGAGGTCAATGCGAAAAGATGCCGCCCTCCGACCATCGTCAGCGTGGCCATTGCCGCTTGGATTAGAAAAGTCGCCTCCACCCCCATTCCTGCCAATTCGATGCTGTTCCACATCCCGCCCAATTCGTAGGCGCCTTCGTCTGCATACGCCTGCATGTGACGGGCAAGGTTTTCGTCTTGGTTGCCGATGGCTTTGATCAATGGCATGTCTTCAACATCCCGCACACCATGCATTCTCGCTCCACCCAGCACACGCTCCGTTTTGCCATCAACACCAATTCCTTTCGCAACGGCTGCTATGACAATGACATCGGGATCTCCGATCCATTCCCGATTGAATGTCGTCAGTTTCTTGATGCCATAGGCTTGCAGGACGGCTTGATGTCCGTCCACCAAATCATGGCAGCAATCCAAGTACTGGTCTGCGCGAAAAACGCGCACCTCAGCTTCTCCAATGCGCTCTGCGTTGCGAACGCGATCAATCGACGGATTCAACGAACTGCTCATCCCATTCCAAGTATAAACGGGCATCTGGTGCTGGATCCCCAAGTAAAATTTTACGCGCAGCCTGGGTTGCATGTGCACCTCCAGCTGCTACGTCCGAATACAATTGAGGCCAGCCGACAAGCGTCGATCCCACCTCCTCCAAACTCTTTAACCCTCTGGGCGATGCTTGACCTAAATCAATGAATGCATTGAAAAAATCAGGCGTCCATTCCTTCGCTTCCAGCATCGCTTGGAGCATTTCATCTGAAATTCGACCATGCAGATACCCGTCAACGCCTTGGTCATAACGCTCAATATCCAACATTCCCCGGTCTGACGTTTCCATGAGTACAGGAATCTCCTTCTCGCGTGCATGCAATCGAATCCGTGCTTTGGCTGAAACTTGATCGCACGCATCGCACACCAAATCCAACCCTTCAAAAAACCCTGCGGCATTATCAGAAGTCAACCCTTCGATTTGCACTTCAACCTTAAAATAGGGGTCGACCTCAGCTATCGCCCTGGAAATAGCAACCCATTTTGGGAGGCCGAGATTCTTCACGCCTGTCTGAATTCGATTCAAATTGGACAATTCCAAGTCATCGAAGTCAGCAACCTTCAAAGAACCGCACGTTCGTTCCATCACCAAACTCATGGCGAAGGCGCTGCCAACCGATAGGCCGACAATACCGACTTGTTTGCTTCGAAGCAATTCTTGCTCCTCCCTTGTGATCTTGTTACGATTGCGGTTGGTGCGCAATTCGATGAACTCATCCTCATTCAGCAAACGAACGAGGGTTCGACTCCAGGGATACCAAACCCAACACCCTTGATGCGCCCATCCCTCATCTCCAAGATGAAGCGACAAAGCGTCGGAAAGCCCTTCGGGATTGGAGCGCAATCGAGGATTCCGAGTAACCAATAATTCCGCCACCTGATCTTCCAACGTATCGAAGACCTCATAGGCCGTCAATTCGGCCAAAAACGCCTCATAAGCCTGCCTATCAGACTCCTGAGAAAGCTCAAATATTGTGGCTTTAGCGGCGGGAATTTGGGGCTTCTGTACCATGGCGTTTGAGTCATCAATTTCGGCTTAATTCCCGCCCAATGCTCCCGGCGCTTGGGTTGTTTTTAACAGCGTGATATGGGGAACAACGCAACTTTCTTAAATGGTTCTACGTAAAGAGTGGACCCGTGTAAAAACACAATTCATGACTCCTCATCATTCCACCCCAACCGTTTGGGCGTTTTATAGCAATCGCAACGAAGCTGAAAATCTCATCAATCGGATTTCAGATTTTTGCGAAGGACATGTTTGGGACGCTGATGAATCAGTGACGTTTCTGCAAGACATTGACGCACACCGGTCATCATGGATGTTGGTCGACAAGAAACATGCGGACGACAGCAAAATTCAAGCTCTCGCTTTCCGTGCTACGGAACAATATGAGTTTTTCCGCTGCCTCATCATCGGCTCAGAAACACCGGATAAATGGCCTGAAACTGCCATCCATTTGGACAAAAACACGCTCTCCACAAGCATCATCGATCGGCTTCGAAATGAATCCCATGTGCTGCGAATAGCGAGCAGCCGCGTCCGACACATGCGCCGTTTGCAGAACCGGCAATCAAGCTGAACCTGTATAAATTTTGATGTGTCCTTTGGCCAGAGCATTGGCCATCTCTCGGATCGCGACCATGGCCGCCTCGGTTTCCAGCGAAACTTCCTCCTTCCGCATTCGCAAGACCAGCCATCCATACAGAGCGGTCAACATGCGCTCCACGGGATGGTTGAATTCCCCTTTCATTTTCCGCTCGTTTAGCTCATTTAACAAAGGTTCCGCCGCCTGAAATGCCGCGACATATCGGGCATCTTCCATGGGACCCATGAGCAAATCATGGAGCAGAGCCATTTCGGTGAGCGTCTCTTGAGCATGGGCCGCATGACCCGTCTCCTCCAACCGTTCTTGCTGCATGGTTTTGCTGAGTTCCAGAACCCACTCGAGATCTTCATCTTCTTGACCAGCAAACATGGAGCGCAATGCGCCGACATCAAAATTCGCGGCGCGAACAACGTCCTCCATCTGCCAAACATAAAGCAGGTATTCGACGATGTGGGACTCCTTCTTAATCGCAGCTGTTGTCATGGTGTGGCATCGTTTTCTGTTGCTTCCAAATCCGGCGTTGGAACATAGCGATCGTTCATGAATTGAATCAGCGCCGAGGTCACATCAAAGGCTTCGCCACCGAAGAGCACGCCTTCACCTGAACGGCCCCAATTCAATACCAAATCCAACCCCGACTCCTCCGCAAACACCGCGACTTCTGCTGCGAGGTTGACGGCGATTTCTTCTTGAATCATCGCCTCCATTTCAATCAACTCCGACTGCTGTTGAGACTGCATTTGGGTCAACGCATTTTCAATCTCTACCAAACGATTCTGTGCCATCAACACTTCATCTTCCGTGGCGCTCGGTCCGTTCGCGTAATTGATCAACTCCTGCGCCTCCTCCTGCAACGGTCGTCCTTTCCGCTCCATGGACATTTGCGCTTGCTGCACCGCAATGAACATCGATTTTTCGCGATCGGAAATGAATTGATAATTAACCTGGATGGAGTCCCCATGCACGAATGCAACGACTGCCGACTTTCCGTCTCGAATGCCCTCGGGCAATTCAGCATTGCTCGTTTCTACCACCTGGTAGGTCAAGAAACCCGACCACAAGGCTAAAAACGCGACGGCTACAACTGTGATTTTTTCGTTCATATTAATCGTTTGAATGTTCTAAGAATCCTGCACGCATCGAAACAAAACCGTGCAATACGGATTCGGCCATTCGATTTGCCAAATCTTCCAATGCCGGAATGCTCGTATCCGTTTGATCGACTTTAAACACTTGCTCATAACGGTCCAATTCAAAACGCAGTTGGTACTTTTCATTCCAACTGGTCACAGTAATTCGCATCAAGCGATGTGGGATTTGACAGACCGTTCGCATGGTTTTCCAATCTAATTTGGCCGTGAAGATAGAATATCCGCGATGACCAAAGCCGAGCAATGGGACCCTTCCCTCGAAAACATTCTAGATGCATGTCCTGCTGCCATCTGGCGAGAAATGGCATGGGCCATTGGGAGCGCACCCATGCTGCAAGGAAACTCGACGGAATTGCCATTTCTCTGGCGCACCGATTACCACACCAGCGCACTTCGATCCTTTCGAGATTACCTGCCCCGTTGGGAACTACAATCCCACTCCGAAATGGATGTGCTCGGAGATCGTCCGATGCGCTTAGGAAAAAGATTCGAACAGCTCGTGAATTGGTGGTTTGAGGCATGCCCGGAATACGATGTCCTTGCCAAAAACTTAGTGATTCAAGGGAGGGACCGTACGCTGGGTGAAATGGATATAATCGTGCGCGACGCGCAAACTTCGCAGGTTCTTCACTTGGAACTCGCCTGCAAGTTTTATTTGCAAACCCGCGTCTCCGGCTCCTGGAATCATTGGGTTGGCATGGATCCAAAAGACCGACTTGATTTGAAACTAGACAAACTAGCAAGTCAATTGAAACTGGACAAAAAATCAGAAACACAGTCGGTGCTGCGCGAACGGGGAATTCGAATTGACACGAGAGCCGCCTGGGTGAAAGGTTGGTGCTTTGTGCACTACCAAAATGCGACTCGCGCGAGGCTTCCATTTCAAGCGCACCGATCGGTTTCATCGGGGTGGTGGTGCACTTTGAGCGAATGGGGCGCTATTTGGCAGCCTCAAAGCTCATGGATTTTGATCCCGGCGCAGCATTGGCTCCGAATCCGACACGAAAAGGAAGATGCCCTCCCCGTTCACAGCTTGCGAGATGTAGAACAGGCAATGACTGAATGGAAGCATGCAATGGTGGCACAAGTCGAAACTTCCAATGGGCAATGGAAGGAAATCATGCGTGGTATCATCGTCAGGGATACGTGGCCGAATGCGTGAAACGTGGCTCACTTTAAACCTTTCTACAAAATGAACGTTCTTACCATAAGAACCTGCACCGAAGCCTTAATGAAACAATACAAAACCCTCGTTCTCGCCGCCATATGGATTGTGAGCTTCAATTCGCTGTCCGCTCAGCGTCCGGATGGTAATGAGCGCAGCCGGCCCGCAATCGCTTCGGTAACAGGGGCCGTGGTTGACGCGGAAAGCGCAAAGGCCGTCTCTTTCGCCTCTGTTTCATTGATGTCACTGCGTGACAGCTCCATTGTCTCGGGTCAATTGGCCGACGAGGACGGAGCATTTTCACTTGTTGGGATTCCCCTCGGAAAATACACACTGAACATTCAGTTCATGGGCTATGAATCCTATCAGTCCACACCCATCTTCCTCTCCCCCCGCACATCGATTGATCACGACGCTGGAACCGTTGCCCTTCAGAACAAAATGTTTGCACTCGAAGAAGCCGTTGTGGCAACAGAAGCTAGCACCCTGGAAATGCTGATCGACCGACGCGTCTTTCGGGTGGGCAATGATTTATCTGCCGCTGGAGGAACAGCCGCCGAAATCCTGGTCAATGTTCCATCTGTGGCCGTTGACATCGATGGCAATGTTTCGTTGCGGGGTTCATCTCAAGTTCAGGTTTTGATTGACGGTCGTCCATCGGGATTGACCGGCGCCTCCCAAAATGCCTTTCTGGAACAAATCCCCGCGAGCAGCATCGACCGCGTTGAAATCATCACCAATCCTTCGGCCAAATACGATCCGGATGGAATGGCCGGCATCCTCAACATTATTCTTAAGAAAAACAAATTGCAAGGATTCCACGGTCAAATCCAATCCACAGCGGGTACTGGAGACAATCACAACGGCTCAGCATCCTTGAATTTTAAAAATGAAAAATTCAGCGTTTTCAGCAGCGGGAGCTGGAACCAACGCGACTTGTTCCGCGAAGGAGAATCAACGCGTACCTTCACTTCTGACAGCGTGTCAAATTGGGAGCAAATCCGAGATGGTGACCAGCTTCGAACGAGTCTGAATGGTCGCCTCGGAATGGAATGGTATCCCTCCAAAAGCCAGGTCGTTTCGGCCAACGTCAACGTCAACAGCAGCGACAATAATCGCAGCAACCTGCTGAAGAACGAAGAATCGTGGGACACCGGATATGCATATGCCTCCGACCGTTTCTCTTCCGAAACAGAATCGAGCAACGGCGTCGATGCCGACCTCGAGTACCGCCAAGAATTCAACCAGAATCCAACGCATTTTCTACGGTTTCGGGCGCGTCATTCGCTGGCTGAATCCACCTCGGATGAATGGATCTTTGAAGAAGCGATGCTACTCTCCGACGAAACCAACCCCATCTCTGTTCTCGATACAAACCTTCAAATCAACCAATCCACGCGTTCCATATTCCAATTGGATTACGAGAAACCGCTTGAAAATGAAGGCAAATTCGAGTGGGGCTTGAAGAGCAACCTGTCTCGAAAAGATGATTCCTTCGGCTATCTTTCTTCGGATTCATCGGTCTGGATCGATGGGGTCTATGTGCCCATCAATCCGGTGGCTCAGTCATTCGGTTTTCAGTACCGGGAAGATGTGCATGCCGGATATGCCACGTACGGCCGGAAATGGGGCGTTTGGGGGACACAAGGAGGAATGCGTTTGGAGCAGGTCTTCACGGCGGCCACTTGGGAAGGCAATCGTGCCTTCGAAAACAATTACTTCTCAGTTTACCCTTCTTTCAATGTCTCTCGACAACGCAACGATGAAGTCAGCTGGATTGCGAGTTACAGCCGCCGGGTCAACCGTCCTCGAGGACGATCAGTCACGCCGTTCTTGGATGACAGCGACAGTCGAAATCTGCGCATCGGAAATCCCGAATTGCGCCCTGAATACACCAATTCATTCGAAATTGGGCACCAATGGTCCCGCAAGCGAAAGTCATTGACCACCTCATTTTTCGTAAAAGAAACCAATGACCTGATCCAACGCTTCTCCAATATCGACGCTGCTGGAATCCGCACTTCGAGTTGGTGGAATCAAGGCAGCCGCCGAGACGAAGGAATCGAAATGATCCTCATGCTCCCGATGCCTGGGTCGGGACAATTTCGATTGACCGGTTCATTTTATCACCTCGCGAATCAAGTCGGGGATGTTGAATTCGCAAGTGATGCCCAAGGTTGGTCCTACAACCTGAACTTCTTCGCCAACCAATCCATCGGTGACGAGAAGCTTTGGAAATGGCAATTGAACGGAATGTACCGCGGACCCTCCGTGACGCCTCAGGGACAATTCAATGGGTTTGCCTACATGGACGCCAACATTCAGCGAAAATTACTCGATGGGAATTTGACCATTGCGCTCAAGCTCAGCGATGTATTCAACACCCGTGAATGGTCATACACTTCTAGTTTTGGCAATTTGTACCAGGAAAATCGATTCAAACGGGAATCGCAAAACGTATTTGTAACGGCAACTTGGAAATTGGGCAAATTGGAAGAGCGAGGGCGCAAAGGCGGCAATTCGCGAGGCGTCGGCTACGGCAGCGATTCAGGTGGTATGGATTTCTGAATGATATACTTTGGCAAAGGCGTCCGCTTTCCACGCCTTTTTTAAGACGGGTTCAGCAGGATCAAAACCCCGGGTGTATCGACGTACCAGTGCGTGAAAAATTGGATTTCGAAAGTGAACATCGCATTGCAAACGCTGCGGGAGTGCACCCACCGATGATTTGACATCGAGTGCTGTCCTGCCCATGTTGATTCGTTTCCGCTTGGTCTTAATTCCCAAACGGATGAACTCAATGAGCATGCGTTGGTAAATCGCGTGGCTCTTGACCAACTCTGGGGTGAAACCAACGAAGAAAGCTTCGATCTCATCAGCACCTCGGTATGCGCATTGAAATCCGACCAACTCGCCCTCTAATTCGTATCCTTTCACAACAAAATCATCGCCCCAAAAACGTTTGGATTCGATCAATTCTTCCGCGTGAAGTTGCCCCAATCGAAATCCAGAGCGGTCGAAAACGCTCCGATACAAGTCAATCAGGACATCGGCATTTTCAATCACCTTCTCAGTGGACCAATCCGAGATTTGAAAGGATTCAGAAACTTTGAGTACACGTTTCACTTTGGTTCGTGACTTGGTGTTCAACTGCAGCTGATAATCCGCCAGGCCCTCCCAGGTTGGATCCAAATGAAGCAGCATTTCAGGATCAAATTCCAGCGGTATCCAACCCGGCTGCAGTTGCTGCCTTCGCCCGGAATAGTAGATGGGCAAATCTTTGAGCATGGCCACCTTTGGGATGGCAGTGCCCGCATTGCTCGTTGACGTGAAAATCGTTTCCGTCAGCAAGCGACGTTGCTCCCCGACAGGTATTCCGGATGCCCAGCGCACGCTGTGCAACCCGCTGCCCAAAACCGGACCAATCACCCGAACACGAAATGTAAAACGTCCATCCTTGCCATGCAGCCAGCGACTTATGAACGAAAACCAAGAGCGTTTCACAGCAATGTGACTGTCCAGATTGATACTCTCCGCAACGGCGTCTTCAACCAAGGCAATGCCGACCATCTCGTCGCCTTTGAACCAGCTAATTGCAGCCAAATTGCGTTTTTCCGAGCGCATCAAACTCTTCATCATTCGACTGTCCAGAAAGACCGAAGAATTGCCCGATGCCGCAATCAATGCGTCCCAAGTTGCCCAATCAACGGATTCAACACCGGGTGCATTCCAATGCCATTGGGCCTTGATTCCCGAATGGGCAGCTGCGTTATTCGTGCTCAATGAATCCTAATTTCGACCGCTTAACCCCCCACCAAGAAGCTCCGAACACAAAAATTACCAGCAACAGATTTGCTGAAATCGTCAGCGCATTGTTCGACTTGTTTGCACATCGCCACACTACTTCGTGCTCACCTGCAGGTACCTTCAGCGCCCTCAGGACATAATTGGCGCGAATCGGTTCAGCAGGATTGCCATCAATGGTTGCTGTCCACGTTTGGTCGTACCATACTTCAGAGAACACCACCAATCCCTCGGCATCAAGGTTGGCCTGATACTGCAAAGCATCTGGCTGATAAGAAACCAACGCTACCGCTCCCTCTGCTCCCGGAACGAGGCCGTCCATTTGATCGGCAAATTCAGAATGCACAACGGCAGAACGAGGCGATTGCAGCGCTTCCGTCTTTGCCATTTCGTCGTCGTGATTCGCCGCAATGCTCCACTCCGGAGCGACCCACGCAAAACCGGGAACGTCGGGCATCAAAATGGGATCGTCAAATTGATCAATCAAAAGATACCGTGTGTTCAACATCCGCAAACCGACCATTTGTGTCAGGCCTTGCTCCAATTGTCCTTTTTGAGCAAACGCAACGAAGCGTTCTCTTTCCGGCATGAGCACACGTTCAACAAAATCCTGATAACGCCTCAGTTTAGCAGCATGATACCCCCCGACCGAGTTGAAAAAATAAGAAGCCGAAGTATTCGTAAATGGATTTTCCCATTGGAAAACGCGAAATGGTGAATCAAATCGCAAGGCACCGTATTTGGCAATCAACTGGAGCTTTTCTTTTTGACGCCGGTTGGGCTTGATCCGACTTCTGGCCAGCTCATCCACATATGACACGTACAGATCATCTGCTACCGCATTGATTGCAGGCGAATCACTGTACTCCCTTTCCATCACCTTCGCCATTTGCGGACTTGGATCGAATGGAAATCTCGCATCGAACGCCTTCGACCAATTCCTGTACTGGCCGTTGACTTTTTCATCGTTGAAATAGCGGGCATCAACATTCCATAGATCCAGGCCCGTAACTACCGTTAGGGCAATTATTGCCCAATGCATAGCTAACTTTTCCCACAATGTGGCGGCTAAGACAATGGCCGCAAAACAAAGCAACCCCAATGTGCGGGCAACATCGGAACGAAAGATTTCCAACCGACTACCCAACGCTGATTCATAGCCCAATTGTTCAACCGCCATGTCAGGTTTGATCGTTGATCTGAATTCAAAAAACACCTCCGGAAGTGCGTAAAAAGCCGCAAAAACCGAGATGATCAACCCCATCACTCCCATAAACCAGTTGCGTCTTTTCTTCAATTCTTCGCCTCCAGTCCTTACGAGCTGACCCATTTCAATTAAAATCAAAACAACTCCAATGGCGATGGAATTGTGCACGAGGACGAGCATCATTTTCGTGTCTCGAAACTGATTGAAAAAGGGCACGTGGTCCAGGAAGAAATCTGTCAAAACACCTCCTCCCCTTCGGGTAAGCAGGACCGTTACCACGGTAATGACAGCCAAAGGCCACCGCAACCGATCACGACCGATTACCAGAAAAACGAAGAAAAGCGCACATAAAATGGCGCCGAAATACAGTGCGCCACCTGAGAAATTTTGTTCTCCCCAATAATATGGACTATTCCCTCCTTTGATGTCTGGACACATAATGGACCACCATTCACCATCGCCCATGCTGTATTCAAGAATGTATTCTCGGTCCAACCCGACATCCTCCACTGCCACGTTCCCTTCTCTGGTGAGAATGTGTTCGCCTCGTATCGTATCTGTTGCATACTCCTTCGTTTCGAAAACTTCCGATACGCTCGGCAAGACCCCTACAATGCCCGCAAACAAAAGTGCCAAGCTCGGCAGCAAAGCACGTTTCAAGGCCCCCGTTTTCCTCCAAATTCCAACCGTTTCGGTGATGCCCAACGCACCCAATAAGAACAAACCGTAATACGTGATTTGATAGTGGTTGGCGTGGACGTGTAGGCTAGTGTAAAGCGCGGCAATTGCCATTCCCCAACCCACGTTTTTTCGATAGGCCCAAAGGACACCCGCTAAAATACCAGGCAAATAGGCCATGGCCCTGACTTTCGTATTGTGACCGGCCGCATAGTAGAGGACTTCAAAGGAAGACAATCCGAATCCAACCCCACATAATAGAGCGATTGTCGGAGAGGCACCCAAGGCAATGGCGAGTAAATACGCCGAAAGCATCGCCATGAAAAAAACGAACACACCCGAAGATTGAAACGGTTTGGAAATCATCCTTCGAACCTGCCAAGGGACACTCCAAGGACTCCTGTTTTGAACGATGTGGTTCGTCGGCATTCCCGCAAACATGGATCCCGTCCATGCTGGGAATTCCCCAACCAACGCACGGTGATCCGAAGCCTCTCGGCTCATTCCCTTGTGATTTTCGATGTCTCCCTGGCGCACGACATAGCCATCGTACGACTTTGACAATAAAGAAACACTGAGCACAACAAAAACAAGGATGCTCAATCCGTGCATCCCGTTCCCTTTTAAAAATGTAATCATTCGCTCCTTCATTGCACTCTATTTGGATTGTGTTTCAAGCAAAGAAATACCCAAAATACGTTTTGAAACTCGTCCTTGCGAAAATCCCTCCACCAAAAGGCGTGCAATACTTGAAACAAATGCTTACCCATCCATAAAAAGACGAAGAACTCAATCGTCAACCTCCTCAAAGTCGATGTAGTCTCCCAACTTAGTGTCTTTCGGTTGGGTTGATTCGTCACGCTGCGGCGGGTTCGTCCTGTCGGAATTCCCCCGTGAGGCGCTATTTCTTGATCGCCTCCGCCCACCGAACATTCTATCCAACCAACGAAAGACAAACCACACCATGATGATGGTGCCCAACGTCCTGATCAATCCTGCTAGCATATCACTTGCTCAGATAGAGGTTCCGTTCGCTGTATACCTTTCGGAAAAAGGGGTCTCGCAGGTCGGGAATGAACCGGATACCCTCTCCCGTTGATTTCATCTCTGGGCCCAACTCCTTGTTGACTTCCGGGAATTTTTCATAGGAGAAAACAGGAATTTTCACGGCATAACCATCAAGTTGGGGCTCGTAAGGCAAATCCCGCAATTTCACTTCTCCCATCATGACTTTCGCCGCGTGATTTACGTAAGGCTGACCATATGCTTTCGCAATGAATGGAACGGTTCGTGATGCCCTTGGATTGGCTTCGATGATGTATACCTTATCATCTTTCACGGCAAACTGAATATTGATCAAACCAACGGTCTCGAGCGCCAAAGCTATCCGTTTGGTGTATTCCTCAATTTGAGAAATGATCAAGTCCCCTAAATTATATGGAGGCAAAACCGCATAGCTATCACCGCTGTGAATGCCAGCCGGCTCAATGTGCTGCATGATTCCAATGATTCTGACCTCGTCGCCATCGCAAATGGCATCGGCCTCGCACTCAATCGCACCGTCCAAGTAATGATCGAGCAACACTTTGTTGTCCGGCATATCTCGGAAAATATCAATGACATGGCGTTCCAATTCATCCTCGTTGATGACGATTTTCATGCGTTGCCCCCCCAGAACATAGCTCGGGCGGACCAACAAGGGGAACCCTAACGTTTTGCTCAATGCATTGGCTTCATCAGCGGTTTCAACCACGCCAAATTCGGGGTAAGGAACGCCTTGCTCGCGCAAAAGAGTAGAGAAAGAGCCCCGGTCTTCTGCCAAATCAAGCGCTCGGTAACTCGTGCCGATGATTGGGATTCCAAACCGCTCCAGTTTTTCAGCAAGTTTTAGCGCGGTTTGACCGCCAAATTGGACGATTACCCCTTCTGGCTTCTCGTGCAAAATGATGTCATAGATGTGCTCCCAGAATACCGGTTCAAAATACAGCTTGTCTGCAGTGTCCGAATCTGTCGAAACCGTTTCCGGGTTGCAATTGATCATGATGGTCTCATAACCGCATTCTTTCGCAGCGAGTACACCATGAACACAGCAGTAGTCGAACTCAATTCCTTGCCCGATGCGATTCGGACCGCTCCCCAACACCACAATTTTCTTTCGATCGGTGCGGATGCTCTCATTCTCGTCCTCAAAGGTCGAATAGTAATAGGGCGTTTTCGCTTCAAACTCGGCCGCACACGTGTCGACCAATTTGTACGTACGAGTGATTCCCTGCGCCAACCGATGTGCATGGACCTCTGACTCTACACAGTCCAGCATGTGTGCAATTTGACGATCTGCGTATCCCTTTTGCTTGGCTTCCAACAGGAGAGACCGTGGCATCGTCTCAAGTCCATACTGCCCAATTTCTTCCTCAAGCTGAACCAATTCTTCAATTTGACGCAAGAACCACGGATCAATCTTTGTGACTTCGTAAATCTTCCGGATCGGAATGCCCAATTTCATGGCGTCATACAAGTGAAAAAGACGATTCCAGCTCGCGTGCGACAGACTCTCCATGATGGCGTCTTGGTCCCGCAACTCCCTTCCATCACAGCCCAATCCGTTGCGTCCGATTTCCAGTGATTGGGCCGCTTTTTGGAGCGCTTCCTGAAAAGAGCGCCCAATGGCCATCACTTCTCCGACAGACTTCATTTGCAATCCCAGCTCGCGATTTGCGCCTTTGAACTTATCGAAGTTCCACCTTGGTACCTTGACAACCACATAATCCATGGTCGGCTCGAACATAGCGCTTGTTGTTCCCGTGATGGGGTTGGCCAACTCATCGAGGTGATATCCGATGGCCAATTTCGCTGCAATTTTAGCAATGGGGTATCCAGTAGCTTTGGATGCCAAGGCAGAGGAACGACTGACGCGTGGATTGATCTCAATCGCAATGATGTCCTCTTTTTCGTCATTGGACACAGCAAATTGGACATTGCATCCGCCTGCGAAATCACCGATTTCCCGCATCATCCGAATCGCCATGTCCCGCATGCGCTGGAACGTAGTGTCACTCAACGTCATGGCAGGAGCAACCGTGATGCTATCTCCGGTGTGAATGCCCATCGGATCAAAGTTCTCGATCGAACAGATTATGGTCACGTTGTCATTTGAATCCCGCAACAATTCCAATTCGTACTCTTTCCATCCCATGACCGCCTTGTCGATCATCACTTCATGGATGGGGCTCAAATGCAGCCCACGGGTGAGGGCATCCTCAAATTTTTCGGGGTCATAAATGATGCTCGCTCCGGCACCGCCGAGGGTGTAGCTCGCACGGATGCAAAGTGGAAATCCAAATTGTTGCGCGGCTTCCTTGCCTTCCAAGAAGCTCTTCGCTGTGGCCTGAGGCGCCATGGCAATATCCAATTCCTCCATCAACGAACGAAATCGCTCGCGGTTTTCTGTGATTTCGATGGCACCAATGTCCACGCCAATCATGCGAACACCGTATTCTTCCCACAGCCCCATTTCATCGCATTGGATGCACAGGTTCAAGGCCGTCTGCCCGCCCATGGTGGGTAGGACTGAATCAATATTGTGCTTTTGAAGGATGCGTTCGATTGAAGCCGGCTCCAAGGGTTCGAGATATACATGATCGGCCGTGACCGGATCCGTCATGATGGTCGCAGGGTTTGAATTGATCAAAATCACCTCAATCCCCTCTTCCCGGAGAGATCGCGAAGCTTGCGATCCAGAATAATCAAATTCACAGGCTTGTCCAATGACAATCGGTCCACTCCCGATGAGCAAGATCGATTTGATGCTTTTGTCTTTGGGCATTTTTTTTTTACCCCGCCAAATCAAATCTTGGCCGGGGGATGCAAAACACAGAAAAATGGTGGATTAACCGGTGGCAAAATTAATTGGTACACCTGTAAGATTTGGATAAAATCATCCACAATTTCCACTGCTTTTTAACAAGAATCAAGAGGCTGGCTAATTTGAATGAATCAACACGACCTTTGAAGGGTGGAATTCGCGAAACCGTCCGACCATGCCCATCGCAAAACGCACACCAACCTTGGATGGTGTCTGGAGTACGCCGTGGCCGAAACTGGCGAAAACCCGGCAGGTAATAATTCTCCCACAAAACAGCGGCGAACCCTGTTCGCGTTCCATGGTTTCGCGCGCCCATTGGAAGATTTGATGGCCCTAACGCAATCTTGGCCGCTCTGCGGCACAATTATTTCTGTGCATCTGCCGCACCATGGGCAATCAAGACCGGTAGATCCATCATTGCCAGATGATGCTCCCTTAGACCCCGCGACGCTGAATCAGCTGCTGGTGGAAATTGCACAAAAAGAAGGGGCGTCTGCACCGCAATATGACTTGATTGGTTACAGCATAGGAGGGCGCATTGGGCTGGCCCTTTTTTCGGATTCACCTGCCATGTGGAAGCGGGTTGCCTTACTGGCCCCGGACGGACTTAAGAAGTCCCCGTTTTATCAGCTCACGGTACACACGGCATTGGGAAGGATTCTTTGGTTCGCAATCGATCGTCACGCTGCAGCTGTCCTGCGCTGGAGTGACCGACTCTTGAAATGGCGGATTATCTCACCGCATCTGCACGGTTTTTGTTCCTTTCACCTCTCGCACCATGCGATGCGCATGATGGTATGGAAAGGGTGGCGAGCGCATCGCATGTGCTGGCCCAAACATCGGGAAATTGTTCGCGCACTCGAAAACTGGTCGGGACAAATGGATTTGGCTTTTGGAGCACATGACCGCATCATTCCCCCGACCAACGGTCAGCGCTTGCAGCAGTTGACCCATCGAAACGAGAAGGTGCGTTTTCACGTTTTGCCTTCTGGACATGGAATGCTCAAGCCCGAAATCGTCCAAAAGTTGATTCATCGTATCTTTCCGACATGAGTTGGTTGGAAAACCTTGAACGCGACCAGGCGGCTGGAACAAAACGGCTTGCAGCACTGCTCGACCCCGATGATTTGCCATCAGGGCGGGAATGGTTGCGATTTCTAGATCGCCTTCAAAATTCGGCTATTACGGATGTCTTCATTGGAGGAAGCTTGCTCATCAAGCAGAATGTCGCAGACATCATTCAATCCGTTCGGGATCGATTTGATGGGCCCATCACTATTTTTCCAGGCGCTCCTGACCAAGTAGTCAAAGGTGCTGACGCACTTTTATTTCTTTCCCTCATTTCCGGTCGCAATGCCGATTTGCTCATTGGACGCCATGTGGAAGCCGCTATGCGCATTCGACGATTGGGAATTGAAATCGTACCGACGGGCTACATGCTTTTTGGCGATGGCCAGCTCACCACTGCGGCCTACATGAGCCAGACGATGCCGATTCCCTTAAACAAGCCTGAAATTGCCGCAGCAACAGCTGTAGCTGGAGAAATGCTCGGGCTTCGCGTTTTGTTTGCAGACGCAGGCAGCGGAGCCAATCAATCCGTAACCGCCTCCATTATCGCAGGCATCAAGGAAAACACATCGTGTCCGCTTATTGTCGGCGGAGGATTCAATGATGCGGCCTCGGTGATTGCCGCCTGGAATGCTGGTGCCGATTTGGTCGTGATTGGGAATGCCATTGAAGTACAACCAAACGACCTGACCTGGTTGCCCAATCCAAATGGGCATTCACAGGCGACAAAGCTTGCTTGACGAAAGCCTTAAAAATTAACCTCCAGCGAAAGCATGCCGTGGGCACCGGCCTGAGGATATACGTAAACTTCCGTCGTCATGCTCTCCATCCCACCATACAAGTAACTGTAGGTCCATCCATTTGCACTGTATTGGGCATTTAAGAAATTCCGAATGTGGACGGACAATGCGACATTCCCCGATTCCGCTCGGCTCCGAATCCAACGCAAGCGCAAGTCATTGACCTCGTAGGCCGGAAGCGCGCGGTCTTCGTTGGAAGTGTTGTCCAAGTATTGCTTTCCAACATACCGCGCACTCCACTCAATCGATGCTGCGGTAGAATGCGAGGCGGTAGTGCGATTCCAAAACTCAAGCGTTGCGACGGAAACACCTGTAGTTCGCGGCGAAAAACTGATGTCTGTCCCGGTATGCGCGACCGAAACAATCGGCAATTCGTCATTGCCATAGTCGAAGAGTGTTTCCTCCAATGCATCGATGGTATTGACGGACTGTGTCACTGTTCCGAACCATGTAAACCCATTCCCAGGTCGCCAATTCAAACTCAACTCCAATCCTGTTCGCTGACTGGCTTCAACATTCATCCGCACGGGAGACCCAACATCATTCAGCGCCCCTGTTAAGACCAATTGATTCTGGTACCGCATGTGATAGGCAACGGCCTCAATGCTCCAATGGCGTGTCCCATGCTCCCAACCTAATTCTAAATCCGTGAGGGTTTCAGCCTTGGGGTACGCATCGCTCGACCGGTCAATAAAATCATTCCGCACCGGCTCGCGACTGCCTCGCGCGACCGACACAAACATTCGATTGGCGTCGTTGAACAACCAGTCTGCACCGAATTTAGGGTTGACGAATGCCATTATCGTATCCACTTGCAACATTCTCAAATCATTGTCAGAACCAATTACTTCATAGCCAACTTGACGCAATTGAACTTCGCCTCGCCATTGCATTCTGCCATCGAAGGCGTCGGAAGAAAGGGCAGAAAAGGCATATCGATCCGACTTCTTTCCTGTATTGTCGTAATAACGATGGGTTGGCGCAAGACCCGTGGCTCCGAATTGCATCCAAATTGGAACACCAAAATGCCCGCCTATGTAATCAAATACGCCGGCCCCCAACTGCAAGGACACGCCTTCCCATTCGCGTGTCGCCTGCACCAACATCCCATAAAAATCATTGTCCAGCCAGCGTCGGCGAATCACGTCTCCCGTTGTAATAGAGGAATCTGCCAATCCCAGAGGACCTGCGCCGTAAAGGGCCAAATCGTCATCGGCCTTGAATTGCTCATAATACCCATTTCCTCGCGTGTAATGCACCGTTGCTCCCAAATTCCAGGCTCCTTGCTTTTGGCTGAAGTGCAATTGATGATGGTCTTGCCGATAATCGTCCACTTGATCAGCATAGCTGTAGTAGTTGTGCAATCGACCGCGCTCAATCAAATCAGAAATGCGTTCATCATCCCCCCCATAGCCGTATTCATAAGAGTTTGCCGCCCAAGCCACAATGGCTGCAGAATCTCCCGTCAATCCGATGCGAGGGACACCGTACCACGCCTGTTGGGTTCGCTCATGACCGAGCATTGCGCTGTACGCCAAATGGCCGGAATCCCAGCGGTACCCCAAGCCCATTTGCACACTGGATAAATCACTGGCAGAGCGATCGAGGTATCCGTCGGACACAATGCGAGAGGCTCGGCCTTCGATGAAAAACCCCGATCCCAATTGACCGGTTGACCACTTCAGCATGGAACGAAGGGTGCCAAAAGACCCACCGCCTAGGACCATTTTACCACCGGGTTCCGTGTCAAAATTCATGGTATTCAAGGAGACTGTAGCGCCAAAGGCACCGGGCCCATTGGATGAACTGCCCACACCGCGCTGGATTTCCAGTTCATCGATGCTGCTCGATAAATCCGGCAAATCCACCCAGTACACCTGATGCGATTCCGCATCGTTGAGCGTAACACCGTTGATGGTCACATTGATGTGGCTTTGGTCCGAGCCTCGGATTCGCATTGACGTGTATCCGACACCGGCACCCGCATCGGAGGTAACCACCAACGAAGGCGTGAAACGCAACAAAAACGGCAAATCCATGGAACCATCCCGTTTGGCGAGCTCCGATGCGTTCATTTTTTGAGTAGCATAAGGCGCGCGATCCGGCGATTGAATGGACGAAACCGTTGCTGGAAGCAGCTCGACCATGCGCAGAATCGAGTCCGATTTTGATTGACCAACGAACTGAGCGGGAAGGCACATCGCACCCAAAATCACGCAGAAAAAAACAACTTTTGATGATGACAAGCGTCTAGATTTTTTACTATTCTGACGCAGTACGTACCCGATGATATCGGAACGAAACGGCCTGCTCCCCTACCGGTATTATCCGGTCAGGTTGTGAGGGTATCATCTCAGCTCTCCAAATTGGAGGCACCCCTGCGCCGTGGCAAAACTATTCATTGAATACCTTGCAATGCAAATGAATTCGTCAAAAATTAAAACGTGCCTCGAATTGGCCATTAAAGCAGCCGCAGAAGCAAGTCGCGAGCTGCTCAGCCATGTAAATGACCAGAATGAATCGCTGGTTATTCGCGCCAAACGCGATGGAAGCTTGGTTTCATCGGTGGATCTCGAGAGCCATCAGATCATTGAAGGCATCCTGTCTGAAATCGGAATTCCCATCATCAGCGAAGAAGGCAAATTGCCTTCGTTTAGCGAACGGAAAGACTGGGCTATGTTCTGGCTCGTCGACCCTTTGGATGGGACAGAATCTTATCTGAAAAGCCGATCGGGCTTCGCGGTCAACATAGCCTTGTGCGATCAGAGCGGCCCTTTTTTAGGCGTCATTGCAGATCCACTTGCCGGCATCATTTATGGAGGTGCCAAAGGCATTGCCCCATTCACATGCCCCATCGAATCCACCACTAATCGCACCGCAATCCAGCAACAACCTGCCCGTTCACCCTATCTCCTCGTCACCAGTTGGAACGAAAGCATTCCCTGGCCCGATTTGCTGCCCAGCGGATTGAATCCAAACGAATTCACCAGCAAGCCCGTGAGCGGTGCTCTGAAATTTTGTCAAATCGTCACCGGACAAGCGGATGTCCATGTCCGTTCGGGTTCGTACATGGAATGGGACTGCGCTGCAGGAGATGGCCTTTTAAAAAGCATTGGCCTTCAAATAAGAAGCCGTGAAACAGGACGTCCATTGGTTTATAACTCCATGAGCCTCAGGGTGGGCGGACTTTGGGCGTCGCGCTTTCACCCCGCAGATTGACGATCAGCGGTATTGGTTGTCCGCGTCGAAATTTTCGTACAAATCGAGGTAATTGAGGTAGCGTTCTTCGGCAATCATGCCTTGTTCAACAGCGCTTCGAACCGCACATTTTGGCTCTGCACGATGCAAGCAGTTGTGAAACTTGCATGATGAGAGCAACGCGAATATTTCGGGGAAGTAGTGATGCAAATGTTCTTTCTCGAGCTGGACCAGTCCGAATCCTTTGATGCCAGGAGTATCAATCAAATAACCCCCTGATGGAAGGGGAAACATCTCAGCGTACGTGGTGGTGTGCTTTCCCTTTTGATGGGAATCCGAAACATCGCCCGTTCGCAACTCCAATCCCGGCAGCAATTGATTGATCAGGGTGGTTTTGCCAACACCACTATGTCCGGACAACATGTTCACGCCAGAGGCAGCAATAGCCGCTCTCAATTCGGGCAAACCCTCGCCAGTTTGGGCGGACACCCGAAGGACGTCATAACCTGCCATCTGATACAACTCTGACATGTAGCTCAACGCCTCTTCATCCCGCTCACTGGCGGCAACGAGGTCGCACTTATTGAAAACCAAAGTGGTCGGAATCCCATAGGCCTCAGCAGTGACCAAAAAACGATCAATAAATCCCGTACTCGTGGAGGGTTGACTGATGGTTGCGACCAAAAAAGCACGATCCAAATTAGCCGCTACCACGTGGGACTCTTTGGAAAGATTGACCGAACGCCGGACGATGGCATTTTTTCGTTCTTCACGCTCAGTGATCAACCCCGCTTCCGTTTGGCCATTGGATTCAAACTGTACGATGTCGCCAACGGCCAATGGGTTCGTGCTGCGCTCACCATTCAAGCGCATTCGCCCTCCTGCTCGGCAGCCATATACGGCACGGGAATTCCATTCGCTCACCTGGTACCAAGATCCGGTAGAACGCAAAATAATTCCCCTCATGGCCCCAGCACCTTCCTGAACAGGCTCATCTCGCTGATTGGTCATGATTCTACTTCCAGTTCATGAAAAGCGGACTCCAATCCTCCTGGGCGGCTTGCAAACGCCGACAGCGAATCGTCGGCCACAATCGTTCCTTGATGAATCAACACGACACGATCGCAAACTTCCTCTACTTCTTGCATGATATGAGTGGACAGAATCACTGTTCGATCGCGTCCAACTTCCCGGATCAGTTTGCGAATGTCCACCAATTGAATCGGATCGAGGCCAGAAGTTGGCTCGTCCAATATCAGCACTTGCGGATTGTGAATCAGCGCTTGAGCGAGGCCGACACGTTGTCGAAACCCCTTCGACAATTGACCTATAACCTTGTGCGATTCCGGGGTCAAACCAACTTTTTCAATCATCCCAGAGACGGCGGAGGCTACATCCTTGATGCCATGCAAACCCGCAGCGTATTCGAGGTACTCTCGCACATACATTTCGGTGTGAATCGGATTGTGTTCCGGCAAATAGCCGACCCGTTTTCGTGCTTCCATTGGATCCGATACAACATCGAACCCGCAGACACTGACGGAACCGCTCGTGGCAGGGAAATACCCGGAAATCAAACGCATCAAAGTGGACTTTCCCGCACCATTTGGCCCGAGCAGTCCCAGCACTTGCGCGGAGGGGATTTGCAATGAGACATTGGAAAGTGCCTCTTGATTGCCAAAAACCTTGGACACATTTTGAATGCGAATTGCCATCGGCCGCAATTTACAATGGATCCTCCGGTTCAAGGCACAAAAAAAGCCACCCCAGAACTGGAGTGGCTTTTCCCTTTATCGTCTCGTGAGGACATTTACATCATTCCGCCCATGCCTCCGCCCATGCCTGCCGGCGGTCCTGCTGGAAGCGCTTCTTCTTCTTCATCGGAAACCACACATTCGGTGATCAACACCATTCCCGAAATGGAAACCGCATTTTCCAGTGCGACACGGGTCACTTTGGTCGGGTCAATGACGCCTGCTTCAAACAAGTTTTCATAGACCTCCGTCCGTGCATTGTAACCGAAGTCACCTTTTCCTTCTCGCACAGCATTGACCACCACTGCTCCTTCTCCACCCGCATTGCTCACAATCTGACGCAACGGCTCTTCAATGGCGCGCATCACAATCTTCATCCCCGTCGTTTCATCCGCATTCAGCCCTTCCATCGACGCGACGGTGGCCGCCGCTCGAATGTAAGCGGTTCCACCACCGGGTACGATGCCTTCTTCCACCGCAGCGCGGGTTGCATGCAACGCATCGTCTACACGGTCCTTCTTTTCTTTCATTTCAACCTCAGTCGCCGCGCCCACATACAAGACGGCTACTCCGCCTGCAAGCTTAGCCAATCGCTCTTGCAACTTTTCTTTATCGTAGTCTGAAGTGGTCGTTTCCACCTGCGCTTTGATCTGACCGATGCGTGACTCGATTGCATCTTTCTCACCCGCACCGTTGACGACGGTGGTGTTGTCTTTGTCAATCGTGATTTTCTCTGCGCTGCCCAAATCCGCTAACGTGACGTTTTCCAACTTGAGTCCTGTCTCTTCTGAAATCACCTGTCCACCGGTCAAAATCGCGATGTCTTGCAACATGGCCTTCCGTCGGTCTCCGAAGCCCGGTGCTTTCACGGCAGCCACTTTCAGAGATCCTCGGATTTTGTTCACCACAAGAGTCGCGAGCGCCTCTCCGTCCAAATCCTCTGCAATGATCAATAGAGGGCGGCCGCTTTGGGCTGTTTGCTCCAAGCTAGGGAGCAAGTCTTTCATGGTTGAGATTTTCTTATCGTAGATGAGGATGAAAGGGTTGTCCAGTTCGGCCTCCATCTTCTCGCTATTTGTCACAAAATAAGGCGACAAGTAACCGCGATCAAATTGCATTCCTTCCACGGTTTTGACTTCCGTGTCGGTTCCTTTCGCTTCTTCGACTGTGATCACCCCTTCATTGCCAACGACTTTCATCGCTTCAGCGATCAAGCTACCGACCGCCTCGTCATTATTGGCGGAGATGGTTGCGACTTGCTCGATTTTAGAAATATCACTCCCCACTTCACGTGAAATCTTCTGCAACTCCGTGACAATCGCCTTGGTCGCTTTGTCCATCCCGCGCTTCAAATCCATCGGGTTGGCGCCGGCAGCGACATTTCGCAGACCTTCACCAATCAAGGCTTGTGCCAAAACAGTAGCAGTCGTTGTGCCATCACCGGCCACGTCTGCGGTCTTCGACGCTACCTCTTTTACCATCTGTGCCCCCATGTTCTCCAAAGGGTCCTTGAGTTCAATTTCACGCGCCACCGAAACGCCATCTTTCGTGACTGCCGGTGCTCCAAATTTCTTCTCAATCACTACGTTGCGGCCCTTGGGACCCAAGGTTACTTTCACTGCGTCAGCAAGCTTATCAACGCCTGCTTTCAAGCCGTTTCGGGCGGCTGTATTGAATTGAATGTCTTTAGCCATTTCAAATGTTTTTTTTATTTTCTTTCAATGCTTTGTTCGTCCTTGACTCAGACGATGGCGAGGATATCGCTCTCGCGCATGATCATGTAATCGGATCCTTCTACTTGAAGCTCTGTTCCGGAGTACTTGCCATACAAAACGGTATCTCCAACTTTCACAGTGGTCGGCTCTTCAGGTTTGCCAGGCCCCACAGCTACAACCGTCCCGCGTTGCGGCTTTTCTTTTGCGGTATCTGGGATGATGATTCCGCTGGCGGTCTTTTCTTCTGCCGCGGCTGGTTCCACGAGAACCCGATCGGCAAGCGGTTTAATGTTCATTGACATGCGTCTTGGTTTTTAAGATTTGATTACCCTGAATCGATTTTCGTGCCAATCCACTTTGGCCTGTAATTCACTGCCTCCGTGTCAGGTTTTCCCTCTCAGCCACGCAATGTTGTCAGCATTTCAAATCGTTCCAAAAAAAAACGTGTCAACCTTGTCAGGCTGGCACGTTTTCAAGTTCCGTTGCAAATGGATGCCTTATTCTGCTGCTGGCGCTTCCATAGGTAGCGTCGTGGTCGGCAAAATGCTCTCGTCAATTCCTACATCCTCATTCATGTTACCGAAAAAGATTCCGGCCACAATGCACAAGACAAACAGGGCACCGGTCAGGACCCACGTGGCTTTCACCAAAAAATCCGTGGTTTTTTGCACACCACCCAGCTGGCTCGCTCCTTGAAAACCTGTTGCCAATCCCCCTCCTTTCGGATTTTGGATCAAGATGACTCCTCCGAGAAGGACGCATACCAACAAAATGACCGCCATTAAAAAGTATCCCATGATTCCGTTTTATTCGTTCGATGTTCCCAATCCAGATGCTGGGTCCTCCAGTTTTTTCAATTGGAGTGCAAAATAAGTGCTTTTTGCTGGATATTTCAATGATAAAAGGTGGTAAGCTTTTCGAGCCTTCTCAAAAAGGCCTTGTTTGGCATACACCCGCGCCATCGTCTCCGTCACCAATGAAGGGTCTTCCAGGATGCTATCCGACACCCATGGCTTGGACTCTAGCGATTCCCGAATGGGTCCAAGGCGAGGTTGTTCAGCGATGAACCGATTGATCAAATCCATTTGACTTTTCTTCTCATTGGATTCCTCCGGAATTGAGGCTGCCCCTGATTCAGGAGCGGTGCTTGGTGTTTCAGAAACGTCGCCAAACCCTACTTCGGAAGCGCGCTGCAAGAGCCAATTCGAAAAGGGAGAAGAAACCGAAGATTGAATCAACTGAATGTCTTCTGGCAGCGCAACAGTGACGGCTTGTTCTTCCACCACCGCATTCGAATCCCAATGGGTCACGTCGTGTTCGATGGTGCGCTCAATTGCTGAAATCAACGCCTCTCTTTCGACAGGCTCATCGGGATTCAGCCCCGAGTTATTTCTCCCGTCCGCACTGGATTCCATCCGTTCTTTTTCGTCTCCTTTTACCTCATCGCCCGAGCCATTCGACAACGACTCATGCACGGACCGTGCCTCCTCCACCAACTTCGCCTGAACAATCAAATCAAACAGGGGTTGACGAAACGAAGCTGCGGAGGCCGCTCGCAACAAATCCTTCTCCTCATCCATGTGCCCTTCCACGGCACTGCAACGGGCGAGTAACATGGCAAAGACGCCCGCATATGGATACCGATTGCACCACTCTTCCAATCCCTGACGATCCGCAGGAACGACCTGTTCAGGGTTCGCAATCAATTGTTGAATTCGATGAATTTGCATGATCGGTAGGGATGGGTCAGCTCACCAGTTGCCTAAAGTAGCATTGAAAATATCTTGGGACAATTGCGCTCCTATTTCTCCGACCAATTCATCTTCAACCTGCAGCAAATCTTGATCGCTAGTGTAGTCTGCGAAACGCGTAAACGTGCGTTCAAAACTCAGATCAGGAACCAAGGTATTCTCGTAACTGAGCCGCAGCCCAATGGTAAGTCGATTCGAAGCAGCGGTCTCATCCCCTTGCACATTCACTGGTTTCACGTCCCAAACCGTAATATCCGCAGCGAATTGTAGTTCGCCTTCACCGTTAACCAAGCGCAAAGTGGATTGCCGTTGAATCCGATCCCTCAGCTCTTCTGTCAACGCCAAAGCACTTGCAGCAGTGGCCAATGGAGTTACCAACTCAAACGCCGACACGGAATACGTCTTGGCACCCGATGTTTGCGCACCGTACGGGGAATAAATTCCGCAACCAAAGGCAAATAAAACGAAGGCAAGCGCTGGAATTAGCGAAGTTTGAATCGCTTTCATTTGAGTCCGTATTCTTTGATTTTTCGGTACAGCGTCCTTTCCGATATGCCCAATTCTAGCGCCGCATACTTCCTGCGGTTGCGGTGTTTGGAGAGGGCTCTTCGGATCAACTCCTTTTCTGAATCCTGCAGTGAGAGGACTTCCTCCACCTCCTCCACTTCTTGTGCCTCATTTGCGCCCAAAGGCACAGACTCCAGTGAATTGGCATTCAACTCACTGTCCCAAGATGGGGCGGACCAGTCCGTTGATTTCGAGACTGCCGTGTTTTCCTCCATTCGCTCCGAACCTGCTGCAAGTCTTTTCTGAGCCGTTTCAGGTGCCCTGAAGATTCGATTGGCCAGTGCGGCCTGCGTTTCCGACATCTGGTCATCTTTCATCATCTCAAAGACCAGCTTCTTCAAATCCTGCATTTCCTGGCGCATATCGAACAACACTTTGTACAGGATTTCCCGTTCATTGAGTGTTGATTCATCATCTTCCGAACGGCTGTGCACAGGCAATCTACTCCGATGAGATTCGGGCAAATACCCCAATAAGGTGTCGGCATTGATGGAGCGATTTTGCTCCAAAATAGACATTTGTTCAGTCGTGTTCTTGAGCTGCCGAATATTTCCTGGCCACGGATAATTCTCCAACACTTCAATGGCATCAGGGCTCAAGGACAGCGGGGGCATTTGATACTTTTCCGAAAAATCAGTAGTGAATTTCCGAAACAAAAGGTGAATGTCCTGGGCACGGTCGCGAAGACTCGGCACTTCAAGCGGCACTTGGCTCAATCGATAATAGAGGTCTTCTCGGAAGCGCCCTTTGCTAATTGCCGCATCAAAATCCACATTGGTAGCCGCCACGACGCGTACATCGGTTTTTTGAACCCGGGAGGAGCCCACCCGAATAAACTCCCCAGTCTCGAGCACGCGCAGTAATCGCACTTGAGTGGTCATGGGCAATTCGGCAACCTCGTCGAGGAAAATGGTTCCGCCATTTGCCTCTTCAAAATATCCTTTTCTCGATTCCGTAGCACCCGTAAACGCTCCTTTTTCATGCCCGAAAAGTTCAGAATCAATCGTGCCTTCCGGAATCGCGCCGCAGTTCACGGCAATGAAGGCACCGTGTTTTCGTTTTGAAAACTGATGCACCACACGCGGCATGATTTCCTTTCCAACTCCGCTCTCACCCAACACCAAAACGGAAAGATCCGTAGGCGCCACCTGGGACGCTACGGTCACCGCTCGGTCAAGCGCCGGGCTGACGCCAATGACTCCAAATCTTCGTTTAATTGCTATTGCATCCATTGCCTAAGTATTCATGCGTCTTCCGAATCCTGTGTGATTGTGCCGATGAGGGTTACCGGCGTGCAATCATGCACATGGACATTGACATAGGTCCCGGGCTGGGCATCTTCTTTGGGGAAAACAACTACCGTATTATAAGTGGTTCGACCAAAAAATTGATCCTCTTTTTTCTTGGAGGTGCCTTCGACCAAAACGCGGTAAGTACGGCCAACGTATGATTTGGTTCGGTTCGCTGCATGCACTTTCTGAACCGCCATGATCTCCTGCAAGCGTCTCTTCTTGACTTCCTCAGGCACGTCGTTTTCATACTTTCGCTGCGCCAAGGTCCTTGGCCGTTCGCTGTAAGAAAACATATAAGCCATGTCGTAGCTCATCATTTCCATCAGGGAAAGGGTGTCTTGATGCTCCGCTTCTGTTTCGCCACAGAATCCCGAAATGATATCCGTTGAAGTGGCACAATCGGGCATGATGCGATGAATGGATTCCATGCGTTCCAAATACCATTCTCTCGTGTAACCTCGATTCATCCGCTTCAAAACATCGCTATTTCCCGACTGCACGGGCAAGTGGATGTATTTGCAGACATTTTCGTGTTGGGCCATCACTTCGAGCACGTCGTCGGTCATGTCCTTCGGGTGGCTGGTGGAAAAGCGAACACGAAGGTCCGGATTGACATGGGCAACACGGTCAATCAATTCTGCAAAACGGACCACCGGCTGCTCCTCATCTTTGATGACGCCCTTGTTGTCAATGTTCCATTTGTAGCTGTCTACGTTTTGGCCCAACAACGTCACTTCACGGTAACCCGCTTCAAACAGCTCCTGTGCCTCACGAACGATGCTTTCCGGATCGCGGCTCCGCTCTCTTCCTCGCGTAAATGGCACAACACAGAAGCTGCACATATTATCACAGCCGCGCATGATGCTTATGAATGCTGTCACACCATTGGCATCCAAGCGCACCGGACTGATTTCCGCATACGTCTCTTCTCGGCTCAGCAAAACGTTCACCGCTTTTTGTCCACCGTGCACTTGGTCGACAAGGTTGGGGAGATCGCGATACGCGTCCGGTCCCACCACCAGATCTACCAATTTTTCTTGCTCCAATAATGACTCTTTCAATCGTTCAGCCATGCATCCCAACACCCCCACCACAAGGTGAGGCCGAGCACCTTTGGCTTGCTTGAATTGTCGGAGCCTGGCTCGAACACGTTGCTCCGCATTCTCGCGAATCGCACAGGTATTGAGCAAAATCAGGTCGGCCTCGTCCTCTTCCCGGGTGGTTGAAAAACCGGCATCACTCAGGATGCTCGCAACAATTTCAGAATCACTGAAATTCATTTGACACCCATAGCTTTCAAGGTACAGTTTTCGGGTATGCGTGGGCTGACTGGGCACCACCGTTGGCGTTCCTTGGAACGACTCCCCCAACAATTCTTTTTTATCGCCTGCTTCCATGTTCGAGTGCTCTTAGTGTGCCTTTATCGAGCAAATTTACGGCGAAAAAAGCGACTGACAGAATGTCAGCCTAGCAGACTTGACATCCGGATGGATCAACCAAACAACTCGAAGCCGAAATAGATCACAGCGAGCCACACGAGCCCTTTGATCAAGAAGAATAAAAAGCCAGCCAATCCGAGGCGTTTCAACCAGGTCATCTTCGGCTTTTGATGGTCATTGTCTTCCATGGTCCGGCAAAGGTGGTTCAGAATTCAGTAAGTCAAAAACCACCAAGCCATCCAAATCAATGATCGGCTGCTGCAACCAAGGACTTTTAGCCCGTTCCTGCAACCACTCAGCACTGCTGCAGACCAGGAATGACGCGCCTTTTTCCACATAAAAAGCAATCCGTTCGTCGCCTGTCATAGTTTCGTCATAAAGATCCGTAAACCCTTTTTGATCCAGTAAAGACAACGTGATATTGGGACTTGGATCCGGAACAGAAATGATCCGGTCATCCCGTTTGATTCCATATTCACGCATCGCTGATTTGAGTTGTTGGAGATTGGTCAATCGCATTTCTTGGTCCCAGTGAAACCAACTCCAAAGGTCACGATCCCGTTGCGTCAGAATAACCTCCGACAACCATCCCTTGGGCGGCATATACTTCATTCGAGTCCGCAAATGAGCTTCTAACAATTGAAATGACAGTGCCACAATCAACACGGACCAAATGACACGATTCAAACGCCCATTCCGAACCCGAAGCTGTTCCAACCGCTGGATGCACCACCAAAGAACCAAGGGCACAATCAATTGGAATTCGATGAGGTAATAATCGTGAACGTCCAAATTCTCGAACCAAAGGAAAAAATACAGCACCAGCCCAAGCGCCATTAGCCGAATCATCGCTGGCAGGTGCAATTCTTTCGTTTTCCGTTCGTTTTTCTCTTTGAAGGAGTCCGCAGAAAAAAGATGTTTGAACGCCAGCACAAGCACAACAGCGACAAGAATGCCCAAAACATACTTGTGGTACCATTCGGGCAAAACGTCTTCCCGAAATGCGCGCCATACTTCCTCAGAATTCTGCGTCGCCCAGAGGGGCCGAATGGAAGTGAGATAGTACACACTCCCGGCAGCAGCATTAACAGACTTGGCCCAGAACACCCAGAGGAGACCCATACCAAGCGGAGCCGACAGCCTCAAAACCCAATGCTTCCATTGGCCCCGATGAAAAGCCCAAATTGCAATGGGCACCCAGCCAAGCACCATGGTCGGCCGGAATAAAACAGAGCAACTGAGCACAATAAAAAGCATGAGTTCCGTGCCCCACCGAAAACGCTCGTGTCCAAAGATTTTCCATGCCAGCCGCCAGCCCACAAATACCATTGCCAGGCCCGCCACATTGACCATATAACTCGCAGAATAAAATGCAATAAGCGGTGAAGCCATCACGAATGTTGTGGCAAAAGCAGATTTTCCGGAGCCAAACCATTCTCGGCCCAATTTAAAGATGGCCAAACAACCCAAAATCCAGAGCAACATATGGGTCCACCGCATGGTATGCGGTTTCAAGCCAATGCCGTTCCAGAGCTTGGCGTTGAACCAATAAGTGACCGGAAACTCTCCTACTGAACGTCCTGAACCCAGACCATTTCCATGCTGAAAGTGCATTCTCGGATCAAAAAACCCTGCCTCTTCTTCATAATAGTTCAGCGCCATGGAATAGGCATCACATTGACGCCATTGATGCTTACCGTATGGCGTTTGCATCGACACAGAGGGCCACGAACAAACGCCACTAAACACCAACAAAATCAGAGCAAAACAACCTTTCTGGAGCATGTGAAGCAGCCGACCAAATTCCATTTCACGATTGATTTTCACAAGTGCTTTCGCTGCCGGTTTGCGCGCCAGTCAATTTTACATTACAGGACCAAATTCAGAAACTCCTTTGCAAACATCCGAATTCCATCCCTTTCTTTGCAATCCTATTTAAACGCATTTCATGTCTAAAAATCTAGTCATCGTCGAGTCGCCTGCAAAAGCCAAGACCATTGAAGGTTATTTGGGGAAAGATTTTGTAGTCAAATCGAGTTACGGTCACATCCGAGACCTCTCCAAGGGCAATGAAAGCGTGAACGTAGAAGATGGTTTTGAGCCGAACTATGTGGTCTCCGATGACAAAAAACAGCTCGTTAAAGAACTGAAACAAGCAGCGAAAAAGGCGGAAATAGTCTGGCTTGCGACGGACGAGGACCGCGAAGGGGAAGCCATATCGTGGCACCTAGCGGAAACATTGCAATTAAAGCCTGAAGCAACCAAGCGCATCGTGTTCTCCGAAATCACGAAAAAGGCGATTCTTAAGGCCATTGAACGCCCACGCGATGTGGATGTGAATCTCGTGAATGCCCAACAAGCACGGCGTATTCTGGATCGCCTGGTGGGCTTCGACCTCAGCCCAGTGCTGTGGCGAAAAATTAAGCCCGGCCTGAGCGCCGGACGCGTTCAATCTGTGGCTGTCCGAATCATTGTTGAGCGAGAACGGGAAATCACCTTGTTCAAGCCAAAGGCGGATTTCCGAGTGGTCGGTGAATTCGTTGCCGACAAAATGGGCGTCAAAGCGCCACTCAATAAGCGATTCGGCACCGAGGAGGAAGCAACTGCATTTGTGAATGAATGCATCGGAGCGGTGCACACGGTGGATTCTATTGAAACCAAACCGACTTCCCGAAAGCCTACTGCGCCTTTCACCACTTCTACGTTGCAGCAGGAAGCGTCGCGCAAACTTGGTTTCTCCGTGAGTCGAACCATGCGTGTTGCACAGTCTTTGTATGAGTCTGGGTTAATTACCTACATGCGAACGGATAGTACAAATTTGAGTGATGATGCCATTGAACAGGCCAAGAATTTCATCACATCTGCATTTGGGGATCATTATTCCAATCCCCAACAGTACCGTGGTAAGAAGGCAAAAGGAGCGCAAGAAGCACACGAAGCGATTCGTCCTTCTGATTTGACTCAAAATGCAACGACCGGGGAACGCGACCAAGTGAGGCTTTATGACTTAATTTGGAAACGTGCGATCTCCTCTCAAATGGCAAATGCCAAATTGGAGAACACGACTGCTGTTATTTCAGTTTCTACCCGCCCGGAAGCGTTTATGGCAAAAGGACAAGTGATCACATTCGATGGCTTTTTAAAAGTTTACCTCGAAGGGAATGATGACGATGAGGACAAGGATAAGGATAAGGATAACCGATTGCCAGCCATGACAATTGGGCAGGAACTTCCTCGGAAGACAATTGTTGCGACTGAGCGGTTTTCCAAGCATGCCCCCCGCTTCACGGAAGCGAGCCTTGTCAAGCGGTTGGAAGAATTGGGAATTGGCAGACCCTCCACTTATGCCCCAACCATCAGCACAGTCCAAAAACGAGGCTATGTCGAAAAAGGCGATCGCGATGGAACACCGCGCAACTTTCAACTCATCACCTTGGAAAAGGAAACGGTGTCAATTTCGACGGAAACAGAGAACACCGGCGTGGAGCGATCCAAGCTGTTCCCTACCGATATTGGGATCGTGGTTAACGATTTTTTGATGCAACACTTTGATCAAATAATGGACTTCAACTTCACTGCGGATGTGGAGAGCCAATTCGACGTAATTGCTCAAGGTCAAATGGATTGGAGGACCATGCTGAACTCCTTTTACAAAGGATTCAAAAAAGACGTAGACGAGACACGCGAAAACGCAGAGCGAGCCTCTGGAGAGCGTATTTTGGGCAAACACCCCGAAAGCGAAAAGACCATTCTCGTGCGCATTGGACGCTACGGACCAATGGCCCAGATTGGCGACCCTGAGGATGAAGAGAAGGAATTCGCTTCCTTGCTCAAAAATCAAAGCCTCGAGAGCATCACGTTGGAAGAGGCGCTGGAATTATTCAAACTCCCGCGAAAATTGGGAGCGCTGGAAGAGAAAGTCGTCACCGCGGCAATTGGGCGATTTGGACCCTATGTGCGACACGATGGAAGTTTTGTTTCGATCAAGGCAGACGACGGAGATGATCCGCATACCATCACGCTCGAGCGTGCCATCGAATTGATCATCGCGAAACGCGCCGCAGATGCGAAAGCTTTGCTCAAAGTCTTCGCTGAAGACGAGACGGTTCGGATTTTGGAAGGGCGCTATGGTCCATACATCAAAGCGGGCAAAAAGAACGTCAAAATCCCGAAAACGGAAGAGCCAATGTCCATTGATTGGGCTCGTGCGCAAGAATTGATTGAAGAAGCAGCGAAACGCCCACCGCGCAAGCGAAAAAAGAGCTAAAAGCTGAACGATTAATCCCCGTTTGGGTGTCAGCAACCTTCAAACGACGGAGAGAAAACCCGTTGCCTTTGCCGCGATATTGCGGCTATGTTGGAAGGAATTTATGATCTTTTCGAATCGGTCAATACCCCGCATTACTCCAATGCGGATGGGTCGCAGCGCATCGCAGATCGAATGGAGGTGCATCGCTTTGATCATCAGCCAGAGCTGGAAGGTGTCAAAGTGGTCTTATTTGGGGTCATGGATGGCAGGAAAAGTGGCGACAATGAGGGGTGCGGTGGAGCTCCGCAAAGCATAAGAGAGTGCCTTTACCGACTTACTCCCCACCATCACTGGGGGGCCACCGTTGACTTAGGTGACTTACGTCCAGGAATTACCGAAGCCGACACCGCGGCGGCCGTTCAGTCCGTATCGGCGGAACTCATGCAAATGGGCATCATACCCCTTGTCATTGGCGGCGGTCAAAATTGGACCTCACCCCTTTACCGGGCACTTGAGCCGTTCGGGCAGCCCGTCGAGATGGTCACCATTGATGCCCGACTCGACTTTGGCGCGGATCCCGACGATTCGAATTCCAGGAATTTCATGAACGACATCATCCTTCATGAACCGAATTATTTGTTTGACTACACGAACATCGGTCATCAAGGCTACCTCACTGATCCGGACACCCTTGAACTGTTGGAAAAAATGCAGTTCAAATCCGAACGTTTGGGAAACGTCATGTCAGGAGCTCATCGCATGGAACCGATTCTTCGGGATGCCGATTTGGTTTCCTTCGATGCCAGCTCCATCCGTGCCAGTGACCATGCGGCTCACAGTGAAGCAGGACCCAATGGAATCGATGCTGTCACAGCATGCCAACTTGCGCGCTATGCAGGCATGAGCGACCGCGTAAAGAGCATTGGTTTTTTCGAACACAACCCCGATTTGGACCAGCGGAATCTCGGAGCACAATTGATGGCCCAATTGATTTGGCATGCCCTGGATGGGATTTATGCTCAGAAGGCAGACATTCCAAAGTGCAGTTTGGATGAATACACGAAATACGTTATTGATCTCGATGAAGTGGATCAAGACGTTATATTTCACAAGAGTCCACGAAGTGACCGTTGGTGGATGGAAGTCCCTTATCCGCCGCAAAAAGGAAACCACAAACGAAAATCCCATTTGGTGAGCTGCGGGCATGAAGACTACATCGAAGCAACCCAAGGAAAGCTCCCAGAACGATGGTGGGAAACCTTTAAAAAATTGGCCTAAAAACCCCTTTGAGGTTGAGAATTATCCTATTGATATTCACAAGTTTTAGAATTTCTCTATATTAGCGTTCTTGAGCAGATTATGCTTCAAGAAAAACCTGCTGACAACCAACTAGTTAACATGACTCGAATCCTCCTACTCGCGAGCTTTTCTGTGGCCATCGTATCCACAACGGTCGCCCAACAGGACCCCCAATTCACACAGTGGTACATGGAGCCTGCCGCATTCAATCCAGCGGTAGCTGGCAACAGTGAGCTAACATGCGTTTCGGGAACTTACCGCAACCAGTGGGAAGGTTTGGACCGTGATCCCAACACAAGCATGCTGACGGCCCATACGTTTGTGGATGCCCTGAAAGGTGGAGTGATGCTGAGCGCATACTCCGATGCTTTGGGGCAGGAAACGAATACCTTGATGAAATTGGGATATGCCTATCACCTCGAGCCACTCTCGAACGGTGCCATCGTAAGCTTGGGCATGGCGGCTTCAATGTTCTCAAAAACCCTCGGAAACGAATGGATTGCGATTGATGATTACACGCAAGACCAGGCGATCCCGAATGCCAAAACAAGCTCGAGTGCAATTGACCTGGATTTGGGCATTTTCATTCGAAAACCCGGATCTTTCTATGCCGGTTTGAGTACAACGCACCTGATGGAAACAGAGCTTGCCGATTTGAGCATGCAACCTCGTCGTCACGTCTACGCGATGGGTGGTTATAATCACCCTTTGGACGGCGATTACCTGGTACTTCGAACGAACGTTCTTGCGAAAACAGATCTCGCTGCGACCATAGCGGACATCAATGTCAACGTCCTTTGGGACAATATGATTTGGGCAGGAGTAAGCTGGCGACCGACGGATGCAGTCGCGCCAACATTTGGAGTGGAGTACGCCATGGAAGACAAGCAGAGAAACACTTACTCGAAGCAGATTTTTCGACTCGGATACTCTTATGATGCGACCACTTCTGAACTTCGCAACTACTCCTCAGGTTCTCATGAAGTGTTCCTGAGTTACTGCTTCAAATTTGAAAGCATTCCCGTCAAGAATCGTTACGCAAATCCACGATTCCTCTGAGCGCCTCATACGAAATGGCAACATTTTCGAGTTATTATTCGTAATCCTACCTGGATTCATAGCCTGCAAGCAACATGAAAAAGACACTCATTATTCTCATCACAGCGGCCACATTGTTCGGATGTTACGCTGGACCCCAAGGCGAACTTATTGGGGTTTATCCGCGTGAAAATTGGATTCAAGTGAACCCTTACGGAATGAACTACATTCACCTCGGTTCATACACCATGGGCCCCAGTGACCAAGACGTCCCGTTCGCTCTAAACACGCGTTCAAAAACCGTGAGTATTCCAGCATTCTACATGGACGTGCATGAGATCTCCAATAACGAATACCACCAATTCACCGATTGGGTGAAGGATTCACTTTTCCGCAACACCCTTGCCGAAGACGATAACGAGGACTTCTTCTTTGCAGAAGACGCCTTGGGACGGGAACTGGATCGCTTTATCGACAAGGGGTACATTCTGAATTGGGAAACCCCGATTGATTGGCAAGACGAAGATATTTTCGATCTTCTGTATGATGAATACTTCCTCCAAGGCTCTGATCAATTTTACAACACAGCGAGTTACGACACCCGAAAACTGAACTTCCGTTACTGGTGGATGAATTTCGATGCTGCCGCAAGCAAAGGAGGATTGGACGAAGAGTTCGGCGAGGTAAATAGCTTGAATCAATTGCATAGCGTCCGCGGACACAGTGATCGTTCTCAGTTCATCATTGAAGAAACAATCAATGTTTACCCCGATACGCTGGTATGGGTGCGTGATGCGACTTATTCTTATTCCGAGGACATGATGCATTATTTCCACCATCCCGCCTATGACAACTATCCTGTGGTGGGCGTGACGTGGAGCCAAGCAAAAGCGTTCAACGCATGGAGGACGATACTCATGAACAATTTCCGTGCAAGCAATGGGCAATCCGAGGTACAACGATTCCGCTTGCCGACAGAAGCAGAGTGGGAATATGCCGCTAGAGGCGGTCTGCAATTGAGTCCATTTCCATGGGGAGGACCGTATATGCGAAACGCTCAAGGATGTCCATTGGCTAATTTCAAGCCGATGCGCGGAGACTACGTTGAAGATGGGGCAATTCGAACCGTATCAACCGACAGCTACAGCCCAAATGACTACGGTTTGTTTAACATGGCTGGAAATGTAGCGGAATGGACGAGCACAGCCTATGACGAAACGGTGTACGATTTCTCGCATGATCTGAGTCCCGAATACAGTTATCACGCGAAAGTTGATGACCCACCAACCCTGCATCGTAAGGTTATACGCGGAGGATCTTGGAAAGACATCGGATACTACTGCCAAACGGGAACACGTTCATTTGAATACCGCGACACCAGTAAAGCATACGTTGGTTTTCGCAGCGCTATGACTTACATGGGGCGCGGCAAGAGCGGACCTTCGGAAGATTGGAACTAATCCAATAGGGAGGTCGAAACTGCGACTCAGCGTAGCAACCCGCCCCCATTAGAAAATAATTGAAACCACATTTAAAGACTTTTTTGAAATGAAACCAGGAAGCAAAGGCTGGAAAAACTTGATGGCGAAGATGTACGGGATTGGCGCAGCCGTCGTAATCGTTGGAGCACTATTTAAAATCAATCACTACCCGTTCGCTTCGGAGATGCTGATTGTAGGATTGGGTACGGAGGCGATCATCTTCTTCTTTTCAGCGTTTGAAAAACCACATGAAGAGCCCGATTGGTCTCTGGTTTACCCAGAATTAGCAACTCCTGCAGATGGATCCCCTCCCAAAAAGAATGTGACCGGTCAATTGGACGACATGTTGGGACAAGCCAACATCGAGTCCGAGTTGATCGAGCGCCTCGGAGATGGTATGAGGCACTTGGGTGACCAAGCCGCCAAAATGGGCGAAGCCGCTGACGTTTCAGCTGCTGCGCAAGACTATGGCAACGCCTTGAATTCGGCCACTTCAAATGTGGCTAAATTGGCTGATGACTACACGAAGGTTTCGGAATCCCTCACAGGATTGCAGGCTGCTGGAGACATGAGTGAAACAGTTGGAAATGCGATGAATACCATGACTCAAAATTTGACTTCGTTGAATGAAATGTATGGATCTCAATTGGAGCAACTGAAGGTCAATTCGGAATTGTACGCGGGAATGGGAGCTTTGGTCCAAAACCTCAACGACTCTGTGGAAGACACCAAGATGTACAAAGAGAACATCGCGGAACTTTCCCAAAAGCTAGCATCGTTGAACACGGTTTACGGAAACATGCTAAATGCAATGGGTCGATAAGCCATGGGGCTTTCGATGATTTATTACCATTAAGAATCAACCATGGCTGGAGGAAAAGAAACACCCAGACAGAAGATGATCGGAATGATGTACCTGGTACTCACCGCTCTTCTCGCCTTGAACATATCAAAAGAAGTCCTTAACGGATTCGTTAAAGTCGAAAACAGCTTGCGCAACACGCAAGGAACACTCGACTCCAAAGTGAATGAAACCTCTTCTGCACTGCAGGCCAAGTACCTGCAGAACAAGGAAAAGGTTCAACCATTCTATGACCGAGCTGAAGTCGTTAACCAGCGTTCTGAAGCGTTGATCGGTTATGTCAATGAACTCAAGGCCCGGATCATGGCAGCGTCTGCGGGCGACTACGACGAAGTGGGCGATTTGAATTATCCCGCCTACATTGGAAAGGACGAAAATGGTATGGATACCGTCTTGAATTTGAAACACGTCCCCATCAAGGACGAATATCAAAATCTCACTACCTACATGGGTTTGGCTGAACCCGCAACCCCGCTTGAAGGTGAATGGACGGCAGTTGACCTGAGAACCAAAATGAGCTCATACGCTGAGTACCTCAGCAATATCTCAGTCACGGATAACTTAGGACTACGACGAGAATTGCCGGAAGTAATTAAAGCTCAGATCGAAGAAACATTCGCCTTTCCGACCGAAATCGTTGAAGACCGTGAGGTCAGCTGGGAACAAGCCAACTTCTATCATGTGCCTCTGGCTGCTGTCATGCCGCTCATGACGAAAATGACGTTGGACGTGCAGGACATTCAAGAAGACATTCTCTCTTGGTTGCTCGGAAGCGTTGACGCCAAATCCTACAAATTCACCAATTTGTTACCCTTGGTGGTACCAGAGTCGAACTATATCCTTCGAGGAGACAGTTTTCGTGCGGATGTGTTATTGGCGGCATTCGACGGAACCAACCCACCCGACATTTTTATCGAAAACAAAAAATGGAACGGACGCGATTCGAGTATGCTTGACTACGAGGAAATCGAAAGCCTACCCATTGGTGCCGACGGGCTTGGAAAGCTGCGAATTTCGACCCGCGGGATGTCCCTCGGTGATGTCAATTACAAAGGTTTGATTCGATTCCAGGGCCCTGATGGAAATGTTGAGCCCTATGCATTCTACACTCCGAGTTTCACGGTTGCAGAACCCGCATTGGTCGTGTCTCCCACCAAAATGAATGTATTCTACCGAGGATTGCCCAATCCCGTGGAAGTTTCGGTGCCCGGCGTACCCGGTGATCGACTCGATGTGCGGATCTCAGGTGACAACAAAATCAAAAAACAGCCCGATGGCTCTTACGTTGTAGATCCTGGCAAAGCGAAAGATGCCAAAATCAGCGTTTCTGCAACCATGCCCGATGGCACGAAGAAGTCACTCCCCCCTCGGGACTTTCGTGTGAAACGAATTCCTGACCCTGTGCCTTCATTCGCCGGAAAAGCACCGTCTGACCGCACCATTAGCAAAAACACATTGCTCGGTGCTCCCGGAGTAGCAGCGAAAATGGTCAATTTCGATTTCGATGTAAAAGTCATTGTCAAGAGCTTCAGCATATCCGTTAGCCGAGACGGCACCCTGGTGGAACGAAAATCCAACAGCAACCGTTTAACAGACAATATGAAGGAGCTTCTTAGCCGTGTCACCCGAGGCAATGTCATCTATATCGAAGACATTGTCGTCAAAATGCCTGATGGAACAGAACGGCAATTGGCGACCATGAAACTCAAAGTATCCTGAACAATCTGAACACCATGAATAGGTTCATCATCCCCACCCTGCTCTGCATTCTAGCGATTGGTAACACTGCACAACTTGATGCGCAAGTTTCCAATGTCTTGGACGGAGCATATGTCAAGGAAGCCAACATTACGAAGCGCGTAGTGCCTTATCCTCACCTCCGCGAAGCAGATGTGATGTATACCCAGCGAATTTGGCAAGAAATTGACCTTCGGGAGAAGATGAATCATCCCTATTACTATCCCATCAAGCCCATTGCTGATCGCAAAAGCTTGTTTGACGTGATCCGAAATGCATTGCTTGTTGAAGGTTCTCTTGTCGCCTACGGGACCGGCCCCGCAGGAGACGATGATGAATTCCGATATCCGCTCACGCCAAACCAAGTCGATTCAATTTTGAACCCAACAGTGCTCATTCCCGAGTTTGATTTGGAGACGGGCGAAAAGATTGGCGATCGTCCAGAACAAGTAGCCATCGAAACAGGTGCGATTACACGGTACCTAGTCAAAGAGGACTGGATATGGGATCGCCAGCGAAGTGAGCGATACGTGCGAATCATTGGAATCGCTCCTCGACTGGAGGAGTTTG